>VOFH01004367.1_pt1 | contig 114493 bp, 185 predicted proteins | sample 5384091 | NCBI WGS metagenome assembly VOFH01 (sample SAMN12384727, study PRJNA508395) | human gut metagenome | isolation source: healthy gut G | host: Homo sapiens
GCAAGTATCGGCATTATGTGCTTTGCGAAATGCTCAACACCCGGATTTTGAAGTCCGACACTGTTTAATATACCGCTCGGCGTTTCTGCAATTCTCGGAGGTTTGTTTCCCTCTCTCGGTACTCTTGTAAGACCTTTTTGCACCGAACCCTCCGTACTCCTCGATAGATACAAATTCATTGTATTCCATACCGAAACCAAAAGTACCCGATGCAGTTACGATAGGGTTTTTAAATTCAACACCGCAAAATTAATTTTTGTATTAGTCATTCAGAGTCACCTCCTCAGAATAGAAAACAGGACCGTTTGTACAAACCTTTGCATATCTGTCCGTACCCTCTTTATTCGTTTCACAGCTGCATACAAGGCAAGCACCGATACCGCAGCCCATACGCTGTTCCAAAGACACCTGACACTTTATACCTCTGCTTTCCGCAATTTTCTTAACAGCTTTAAGCATAGGCATAGGACCGCATGAATAAATCATATCGCACTTATGCGAATCAAGATATTGTTCCATAGCCGATGCAATATATCCGTTGTAACCGTAACTTCCGTCATCTGTTCCGACTATAACCATATTTGAAACATCGTTAAATTCATCTTCCATAACAACTCTGTCTTTACTTCTGAAACCGAGAAATACATCGGCATTTATATTCTTTGCCAATTTATATAGCGGAAATACACCAATGCCGCCACCGATTATAACAGCATTTTTCACACTGTCCTTTATTTCAAAGCCGTGTCCCAAAGGTCCCATAACATCTATATAATCGCCGACTTCTTTTTGGCAAGTTCCTCTGTACCCCTTACCCTTGACTTCAAAAATAAATCTTACTTTTTTCCGTTTTTCGGCGTCACAAATACTTATAGGACGTCTTAAAAATGTGCTGTCACCGCAATTTATATGAAGGAACTGTCCGCATTGTGCCTCTTTTGAAATATCTTCACTTTCGATTACAAAATCAAAAATTCCGTCTATAATTTTCGTCTTGCTGATTAGTTTGCAATTCTCAACTTTTTTCATCTGCTACTCCTTATAACACGCTTGTAAGATCATTTTTCATTCTGATTGCCTCTGCTCTTGCCGCCTCGGCAAACTGTTCTTCTTTCCAATCGCCCTTTTTATATGCACACATAATACCTCTTGACGAGTTCACTATCGCACCAAGTCCGTCCTCATTAAAGCATGGCTTAACGCCCTCTGCACCGCCGCCTTGTGCACCGTAACCCGGTACAAGGACGTATGATTTAGGCATAAGCTTTCTCAAAACCTTTGCCTGTTCGGGATATGTTGCACCGACAACCGCGCCAACTGCACCGTATCCGCTCTTGCCGATAGTTTCTTCGTTCCACTTATTAACACACTGTGCAACCTTTTTCATATATATGTTCGTCACCGACAAGCAAATCCTGTAATTCGCCGGATGACGGATTAGATGTCTTTACAAGTGCAAATATCGCCTTATCAAACGTCTTACAATCATTTACAAACGGCTGTATTCCGTCTGTTCCCAAATAAGGATTTACTGTAACACAGTCAACAGGGCAAGGCTCACATTCCACACCGTCTATATCAACTTTACCGAGATATGCTTTTGAATAAGCCTCTGCCGTACTGCCTATATCATTTCTCTTTACGTCAAGAATTATATACAAGCCCTTTTCTTTTGCATACGAAATAGTTCTGTGCATTACTTCCTCACCGTACAGACCATGTACATTTCATAGAAAGCCGACTGTGGCTTTACAGCAGGTACAACGTCATAAAGTGCGTCTATAAGACCCTTTGTTAAATTCCCATATAGCCTCTGTCGCACCCCTTTAAATTCTGTCCGTATTCGGCATATGCTTTTTTCTGATATACTCCGGAACATATTCGATTTTCGGGTCAAGTCCGGCTACTGACGGATTGCCCTTTTCCTTAATTTTCTGTACTAATAAATCTACTGACATTGCTTACCTCCTATGCAAGTTCACCATTGCTTACAACTATTTTTCCGCCTACTATAACGTATTCCGGTTTACCGCAAAGAGTAAAGCCGTCAAACGGAGAGTTTTTGCTCTTTGACTGGAATTTTGAAATAGCAACCGTCCATTCTTTTGACGGATCAAAAATATCGTAATATCGGCGTCTGCGTCTATTGACAAACTGCCTTTATTTATTCTTAGTATTCTTGACGGATTGACTGCCATTTTTTCAATAAGTTCGTTCAAAGTCAAAACACCGGATTTTACAAGGTATTGAAGTCCCAATCCCAATGATGTTTCAAAACCTACGATACCGTTTAATGCAAGTGCAAATTCGCAATTTTTCTCATCAATATGGTGCGGCGCGTGGTCTGTTACGATACAATCAATCGTTCCGTCTTTCAATCCCTCTTTGATTGCCTCGACATCGTCAGAAGTTCTTAAAGGCGGATTCATTTTTCGCATTTGTATTAAAGCCGTCAACAGCATTTTCAGTAAGTGTAAAGTAATGCGGGCAAGTTTCGCAAGTAACGTTTACTCCGCGTTTTTAGCCTGTCTTACAAGTTCAACAGAACCTCTTGTACTTACATGCGCAATGTGAATTGCAGTATGTGTAGCTTCTGCGATTAGTATATCTCTTGAAACCATTACTTCTTCTGCCGCTCTTGTTATACCCTTTAAACCAAGATATGTTGCCATAAATCCCTCGTTCATCTGACCGCCGTCGGCAAGACCCAAGTCCTCACAGTGAGATATAACGGCTATATCAAACATTTTTGCATATTCCAACGCTCTTCGCATAAGCCCCGATTCAACAACAGGTCTGCCGTCATCTGATATTGCAACCGCACCGGCATTTTTAAGTTCGCCGATTTCAGCAAGCTCCTTACCCTCAAGGCCTTTTGAAATTGAGCCTATCGGATATACGTTTACATGACCGACTTCCTTAGCCTTTGTCTTTATATAAGTAACAATCGGCTCACTGTCTGTTACAGGCTTTGTATTCGGCATACAAGCGATTGATGTGATACCGCCCATTGCGGCACTTCTTGTACCCGATTCAATATCTTCTTTTATATTCCTGTCCCGGATCTCTCAAATGGCTGTGCATATCAACAAGTCCCGGTGACACAATTTTACCTTCTGCATCTATAACGGTAACGTCACCGTCGGCATTAATGTTTTCGCCTATTTCGGATATAACACCGTTATCCACAAGTACGTCCGCTACTTTATCAAAATCATTTTTAGGGTCAACTACCCTACCGCCTTTAATTAATATCTTCATATGCTTTCCCGCTTTCGTTAGTCTTCAAATCCGCCTCTTGACAATATATACATAACTGCCATTCTGACTGCAACACCGTTTGTAACCTGCTCATTTATAACGCTTTGTTCGCCGTCAATGACGCTTGATGAAAATTCCACACCGCGATTTACCGGTCCCGGATGCATTACAAAGTGCGCCCGGTTTTGCAAGTTTTAATCTCTCGTTGTCAACTCCGAAGAATCTGTAATATTCTCTTATACTTGGGAACAAGCCTTTTTTCTGTCTTTCAAGTTGTATTCTAAGTCCCATAACAACATCTGCGTCTTTTATTGCGTCCTCAACATTGTTAAATACTTTTACTCCAAGTCTTTCCATTCCCGGAGGCATAAGCGTTGTAGGACCGCCTACGCTTACATCTGCACCAAGCTTTGTAAGTCCGTAAACATTACTTCTCACAACTCTGCTGTGGTAAATATCGCCTATAATCGCAACTTTAAGACCTTTAAATCCGCCTTTTTTCTCCTTGATTGTAAGCATATCCAAAAGTGCTTGCGTAGGGTGTTCATCCATACCGTCACCGGCATTGATTACCGATGCACTTACAAGCGGAGCGATAAGATGCGGTGCACCGCTCATATTATGTCGCATTACAAGAATATCGGTACCCATTGCATTGATTGTTTCGGCAGTGTCTATAAGCGTTTCGCCTTTCTGTACCGATGAACCGCTTGCAGTAATATTAGCCGCGTTGGCACTCATATATTTAGCCGCAAGCTCAAAAGATAATCTTGTTCTTGTACTGTTTTCATAAAATAGATTTACAACAGTTTTGCCTTGAAGATGAGGAGTCTTTTTATTAGGCTGACCTAATATAAGTTTCATCGTTCCGGCTGTTTCAAGTATGTTTTCTATTTCTTTCGCACTTATGTCTTTAAGTCCGAGTAAATCTTTCTTCATTATTAATTATCCCCTTACCGCATATTGATACTTTTTCTAATTTATCATCGTTTATTACAACATCAATATATTCATCATGCGAAGTCGGAACATCTTTTCCAATGTAGTCAGCACGGATAGGAAGTTCTCGGTTTCCTCTGTCTACAAGTACCGCAAGTTCGATTTTTTCCGGACGTCCCATGTCAAAAAAGTTCTTCCATCGCCGCCCTTATAGTTCTGCCTGAATACAATACATCGTCAACTAAGATTATTTTCTTATCCTCTATTGAAAATGCAATGTCGTTTCCCGCAACTACCGGGTGCTTGCTGAGTCTTGTCAAATCATCTCTGTAAAACGTTATATCAAGACTTCCGAGTTCAAGCTTAATACCCTCGATTTCTTCGATTTTCTTGATTATAAGCTTTGCAAGTGATACACCTTTCGTTTGAATACCTATTATGACAAGATTTTCAGTTCCTCGATTTCTCTCAACAATTTCATATGCAATTCGGCTGACCGCTCTTTTTGAGGTAGCCTCATCCATAAGCAATGTTTTTTCTTCGTAATTCGCCATAACCTTTCCTCCGTCTTGGCTGTACTGTATTATATTACGCCATATTTATTTATATTATTATATAACATAATTCACTTTTTGTCTATACAATGACAGACAAAACATTCAAAATAATTTGCTGATGTATTTTCGGTGGCAAAAGAAAAAGCACGTTTAAAACGTGCTTTTAATTAATTATATCAAACTTATGCAACAACTGTTCTATTAAACGGTAATCATACAATTTTTCAACAAATACAAATGTTTCATCACACATCTCATCAAACAAAACAGAAAACGGAATATCCTTATATTCATAATCTGATATAGGGGTTTCAAATGTCATCGCCTTTTTATGTACTTCACATCTTTACTTTTATCTAAATATGAAATCAATCCGTCATAAATTTTCATATTTTCATCTACAGATTCAATTCTTATCTGAACTCCTGATTCTATCTTTACAGTATAAGTTTTCATTTATCAATACCCCTGTTGAAAATACGCTATAGCTTGTTTTACTGTTATCCCCAATTACCCTTTCCGTATATTTTATCACAGTACTTGCATTGTTCTAAAAATGTTGGTAACTATCTTGTGCCTCTTTGGGTGCATTTGGTTTTAATCTTTCCACATAGTTCTCATCTCTGTAACACCAATCAGGATTAGATGCCCAAAGCAAATCTGATTTTTTCACCCTCTTAAATTTATTTTTCTCGTTGTTTCCTCTTTATTCAATTTATATTTATTTTAAATTTTTCTTCTGATGTTAATTGTGTATATTTTATTTTCCTTGCTTTTAAATATTTTGCTAATTTTCCTAAGTCATATTCAGATGGTGGCAATATTTCTGAGGGACCTCCTGCATATAGTCCGCAAAAACTTTCACAATCAGGGTCAGGTATCATATTATTCACTTTGCTCACCTACTTTCTATAAAAGGTGTCAGAAATAACAGTCTTTCCTCTTGCATAATTATATTATAGCATAAATTATCATTTTTTCAACAAAAAAGAAGATACAGGAAATTGATGATTTTCCACTTTACAAATTCAAACATTTCTGATATACTGATAGTGGTATCATTTGGTGTGGGATTAGGTTCCTGGAAGAAATGCTATTATAGCAGAATATTCCCTGGCATCAAATGATACTTTTTATTTTTGATTTTTCTCTTGTTCTGCTTTTTTCACGTTCTTCTTCCACCATTCTCATATACTCTCCGAGTTTCTGCGCGTGTTTCTTCGCTCTTCGACATAAAGCCGTCAACTCTTCTTTTGTCCATTTTCTTTCTGTATTGTCCGAGTTCTCATTCTTTAAGTCTTTTTCTTGATTTTTCATATTTTATCCTCTCTTTCTTAAATTAATAAATATCATATTTCAAGATTAATTTTCAATTTTAGGATTAACATCTGCAAATTTTTCACGTATACTATATATAAAGCCGTTGTTTTGAAACAGGATTCTTGGCAATTGGAGCCTTGCCTTCTGGAGTAAGACAACGGCTTTTTATTGAAATTAATATCACAAAATAATTTTATTATCTATATTCTGCCTCAAAAATTCTTGACAATTATTTCATTATAGACTATACTATCTGTTAAGGATACAATATTTATACTACCTAATGGCGCCTTTGTTGTGCCGTTTCGTATAGATATTGTATCCTTTATTATTTAACTGAAATATATTCCGTAAGAAAACGTGTAGAACCTATTTAAAACAAAAACAAACCGCCAAACTTAGCGGTTTGTTTTCAAATTGGTGGAGATGAGGAGAGTCGAACTCCTGTCCGAAAACATATCCACCCAAGTTTCTCCGAGTGCAGGTTATGGTCAAGATTCCTTTGATACTACTCCACAACCAAAGTTATATCATCGGTAGTCCTTAAATCATGGAAAAGGTCAGGACGTCCCTTTACTCACGTTCACCACTAAAATGATGCCTTGCCCTATGCCGTGGTACTCACAGGGGAGACAACGCCGCAATTAGGCAGCGTAAGCTAATTCTGTATCGTTAGCGTTTATATTTAAAAGTTTGAGCCGTTTTAAGTGGCACTCAACACTACTCGCTACTCGGGATTCAACATCCCCGTCGAAACCATTGCACCCCCCATATTAATAACGGTTATAATTTTTTATCGACCGCTCAATATTACGTTTTGCGTCTTTCTTTGCAATATCTTCACGCTTATCATAAAGTTTTTTACCCTTTGCAACTGCCAAAAGATACTTTAACCAAAGAACCTTTCAAATACACTGCAAGAGGAATTAAAGCATAACCGTCCTGCTGCATTTGGTTTGTAAGTTTCAATATTTCTTTCTTATGAAGAAGAAGCTTTCTGTCCCTAAGAGGGTCACGATTAAATATATTTCCCTGTTCAAAAGGGCTTATATTCATCTGCTTTATAAATACTTCCCCGTTTTTGATTGACGCATACGCGTCGGTAAGATTAACCTTACCCAATCTTGCAGATTTAACTTCTGTTCCGGCTAATTCTATGCCGGCCTCTATTGTTTCCAAAATAAAATACTCGTGACGATTTTTTTTATTCTGTGCAAGAGTTTTTGTATTTTCTTTTTTATCCGCCATAGAAATTCTCCTTTCGTCAAACTGCTTTGATATTATAACATATCCTAAAACAAATTGCAAACAAAATCATATATTAAGATTTTCTCTCATTATGCAAAATGTTTTTTTTCGCCGACTTTATATAATTTACTCTCATACGCATTATTTTCATCTTAAACAAGCTTCGGTACAGGTGACGGCTTACCGTTTTCATCAAAGCGAAACCATCGTAAAAAATGCGGTCAATGCAATCTGTTTATTTCCTGTAATAAGGTCCTCAGACTCAACCGTCACAAAGACCTCCATTGACGAACGTCCCGCATATATGACCTGTGCCTTACACGTTACAAGCTCACCCACCAGCACCGGCTTTTTAAAATTAAGCTCGTCAACTCGTGCGGTGACAACGTTTGTGTGGGCGTGTTTCTGTGCCGCAACCCCTGCCGCACTGTCCATCATTTTCATAATTTCACCACCGTGCACATTCCCCGCCGGATTAGCCTGCATTGGCAATACAAGCTGTGCAAGTATCGAATGTGAGTGTTTCATTGTCTGTGATTCCATTATGTCGCCTCCCTACTACACATTTTTAATTATTTTAGCATTTTCAAGCATTTGCTTTGCGTGACTTAAAAGCAAGTTCCGTAACCTCGCCGCCGTCGATTATTCTCGCAAGTTCAAGTTCTCTGCCTTCTTCGTCAAGTTCTTTTTAAAGTTGTAGACGCCATTTCACCGTCTGTATTCTTCTGTATCAAATAATGATTATCCGCCATTGCCGTAAGCTGCGGAAGGTGTGTAATACAAATAACCTGCTTGTTTTTTGCAATAACCGCAAGTTTTTTGCAATACTCATTGCCGCCTTACCGGAAACACCGGTATCAATTTCATCGAATATCATCGTATCAACGCCGTCCGAATCAGCCAAAATCGACTTTATCGCAAGCATTACTCTTGACAATTCACCGCCCGACGCAATTTTCACAAGTGGTTTTAACGGCTCACCGGATTTGTGCTGATTAAAAACTCAACCTTATCCATACCGTTATCGTAAAATGTACCGTCATTCTCTATACTAACCTTAAATTTGGATTTTTTCCATATTAAGCTCGTGCAACGATTTTTCGATATTTTCTTCAAGAACTTTTTGCGGCATTTTCACGTCTTTGTGTAAGCACATTGCCCTTTTCTTTAAGCTCTTTGTTATATTTTTAAGTTCTTCTTTAAGTTCGTTTGTTCTCTCATCACTTAGCTTTATATCATTAAGTTCGCTTTCGGCTTTTTCAAATATTCAAGTATTTCTTCAATACTGTTTCCGTATTTGCGTTTCAGTCTTGAAATCAAATCAAGTCGTTCTTCAATCTCGTTTAAAGTCTGCTCATCAAATTCAACCGTTTCGCCGAACTCTTTTATTTCGTGTGCCGTATCTTCAAGCGATACATAATTTCATTTTAAAGTATCATAAATCGATTTAAGTTGAGGATTTAAGTCGCTTATCTGAGAAATCTCATTCACGGCAATGCTTATACCGTCATATGCGGATTGTATTTCATCACCCTCATACAAGTTCATATACGCCTCATTTACGGACTTTGTTATCTGCTCCGCATTAGTGTATATATCACGTTGTTCTCTTAAATCGTCCTCGCCTTTTTCAAGCGATGCTTTTTTTTATTTCCTTAACTTGATATTCAAGCAAGTCAATTCTCTGCATTTTTTTCCTGCTCGTCCATTTCAAGTGAAGAAATCTTCTTTTCTATTTCACGTTTTTTTTGATAATATGTCCTTATACCTGTTTATATATTCCTCATTATCGGCATACGCGTCCAAAAACGTAATATGTCTTATCGGCGTCAAAAGTGCCTGATTATCGTGCTGACCGTGAATATTAATAAGTCTGTCCGATATTTCACGAAGTATGTTAAGCGTTACAACCATTCCGTTTATTCTCGCTACGCTTTTTCCCTCTTTTGTAACTTGTCGTGTAATTATAACAGTTCCGTCCTCAACGTCAATATCGTTTTCTTCAAGAATATTTATAACACTTTTAGGTGCGTCAAAAACAGCTTGTACAACAGCCTTATCCGTACCGTATCTTACAAGCTCTTTATTTGCTCTGTCGCCCAAAATCATATTTATCGAATCTATTATAATCGACTTACCCGCACCGGTTTCACCTGTAAGCACACTTACACCGTCATGCAAATTTATGTCAAGTTTATCTATCACCGCTACATTTCTGACAGAAAGCTGGTTTAACATACTTTGTAATACTCCTTACTGAAATAATTGAATCAATTTTTCTGCAATTTCCGCTGCCTTTTCTTCATTTCTTGCAATTATTAGCAATGTATCATCACCGGCAATAGAACCCAAGAACTCGTTACGCATAGACGCGTCAACAGACGCCGCAACAGCCGACGCCATTCCCGGATATGTTTTCACAACGATATTATTCATTGCATAATCAACGCTGATTACCGTATCGGTAATCATATTTATACGTCTGTCAAGTTCCTCCGGAATATCCTTAGAAGATGAATAAACACTTCCACCGTCAGGCAACGGTATTTTTATAAGTCCAAGTTCCTTAATATCTCTTGATACAGTCGCTTGTGTAACATTATACCCGCACTTATTGAGTTCACCTATAAGTTGTTCATGAGTCTTGATATTCTTCTCATGAATTATTCTGAGAATTTGACCCTGTCTTTTGTACTTCAACTCTTATCCTCCCTAATTACGATAACTTTTTAATTAATGTGTCGTAAAACGACTGTTCACCGATTTTTATTAGTTCAAAATCATATTCGGATTCGGTAATTATTACTTCGTCCGCATTTTTTTATATATCCCTGAATGTCACCGTCCGCCGTAACAACCGCATCCGCATTTCCGTATTCTCCGTCAAGCTTTATTCTTATATCCTTGTTTGACGAAAGTACCGCACTTCTGACAGACAACATATGCGCACATATCGGAGTCGCAACATACAATCTCATACATACAAGGGTCTACCACCGGTCCGCCGGCTGATATTGAATAACCAGTAGAGCCGGTCGGTGTTGCGATTATAAGTCCGTCAGCGGTGTATCTGTTTACCGCTACACCGTCAGTCGAAAGTTCCATATAGATAAGTTTTTTCGCCCGCCACTTTCGACACCACAACGTCATTAAGCGCGTGAAACGAGAATTGAATTTTATTTTCTTTTCTTATTTCCGCTTTCATCATCATTCTTTTTCGATGATGAAATCATCCTGTAAAAACTTTGAAATAGCGTCCTCCATATCGTCTATTTCAATCTCGGTCATAAAACCGATTTTACCGAGGTTTATTCCCAATACGGGAATTTTTCTTTTTGCACATTCCGCAGCTCTCTGCAAAATAGTACCGTCACCGCCGAGAACAATAAGATATTCCGCATTGTCAAGTATCTCGCTTTCGGCAACGTAATTAACATTCAATCCAAGAACGCTGTACGCCTCATCTATATAAATTTCAGCTTTTCCGTTTAAAAATTCAACAAGTCGCTTTGTGTTTACCAGACCTATATCCTTACTGTTATTAGGTATTACCGCTATTCTTTTCATAAATGTATCACCTCACTACCCCTATTATACATATTATACACCACAAATTGCTTTTTTTCAATAGTTTTTATCGCATTGATTTATTGATTTATATTTGCATTTTTTTTCGTTCTATGGTAAAATTCCTTTAATAATTAAGTGATAAGGGAATTTAAAATGTCAATTTCATTTCGCGGAGCAAAAAATATAAAAAGCATAACGGATTTGATAAATCAGCCGAAATACATTCACCGCTCCCTGCACCTGTATACTTTTTTAATCTTGTTCAAAACACTGATGTTACGTTAAGTCCGCTTGTCGAAGTCGGTGATACGGTTGAAATCGGTTCAAAAATCGCCGATCTTGAAAGCTATGACGCAATGCCGTTATACAGTTCCGTATCGGGTATTGTTACATCTGTAAGCGATACGTTTATATGTGTTGAAAATAATATGAAATACACCGCAGTCCAAACTCAAAAACGGATGATATTGACTCTCTTACCACGCGTGAAATGTTGTGGATTATTCGTGAGGCAGGTATTTGTGAAGTCAGAAACGGTATTCCGGCACACATACTTTTAGGTACTGAAAAACCCCTGAATATATTATAGTACCTACATTTGACAGCGACCCGTATGTTTCCTCACCGCAGTTTGCCTCACTCGGAAACACCGAAAAAAATCCTAAAAGTCTTAACATTGTGATGAAAATTCTTAATACAAAAAAGGCAATTATAGCCGTTGAAAATAATACAAAAAAAATATTTTCCGATTTCAAACTAAATCTTAGATATAACGAAAATATTTCTCTCTGCTCGCTCAAAGCACGTTATCCGCAGAGCAGAGATGACATTCTTGTGAAAACGCTTACAGGCAAGGATATTGACAAAATAAATACCGTCATACTGTCACCCGAAACACTTTGCAACATCTATGACGCACTTACACTCCAAAAAGCCTGTTACGGAAAAAATTATAACGGTTTCAGGCGACGATATTCTTCCGCCGAATAATTACAAAGTACCGATAGGCTTGCCTGTTTCGTCACTTCTTCACGACAGCGGATATACTTCTCCCCGAAACGGTTATAGTCGGCGGTATCGTTGACGGTCGTCAAATCACCGACCTTGACGAGCCGATAACATCAAGTACAAATTCAATCATTGCATTCAATGACAAATCGAACATTCAAAATACAGAAAAGAACTTATCTAATCAGATAAGTTCTTTTCTTTAAAACTTTATAAAGCAATTCGTATGAACATTCAACAAAATTCTGAATATCTTCTTTTTTGTGTATATTCAAATTCCCTGTCCGTATTTGAACTGTAGCTTTCGTAATAATCAACAATAAACTTAACCTGTTTTGTAAGCTGATTATGCTCGTAATACGGCAGATAATCTTTTATTTCACCCGCATTTTTCAGTATATCAAAAGTCGGATGATATGTAAGACTTCTTAAATGCCATACATCAATATCATTCCAGTCCTTTTTATAACCTTTAAAAATTCTGGGTTTTTCTTATATTCCTCCGCATATTTAACCCTTGTCGGCATATACATCGTAACCGACCACATTATATCCGTCAGCAAAAGCACATAATACCCAAGGTAAAACCAATAATCGGCATTTGATTTATCGTTTAGATATTCCTGTTGGAAGTCATTATATCGGCAATCACGTTTCATACCGCTCGGTGACCAATGAGTTATTTTTAGGCGGCGGTGTGAACTCACCAAAACTGTCCTTGACCCCGTATCCGCAGTCAGGTGCAACACTGCCTATAACAAACTCTCTATGATATTTTTTTAGCGATCAAATTATCAATAAAACACCTTGCCACTCTTAAATGAACTCCCCAAGTTGCCAATATAATACACTTCCGATTACCACTGAGCTATTGCTATATTATACAAAAGTTTAACGCTGTTTTCTATGTCACTCACGCTTGCCATTTCAGACGGTGAATGTACATATCTTGTCGGTACAGAAATACCGCCCGTCTTAATTCCTGCTCTTGTAAGATGAATTGCACCTGCGTCAGTACCGCCGTCCGTCATAATTTCAAGCTGATACGGAATTTTGTTTTTCTTGGCAGTTTCAATCATCATTGTGCGAACATCTGCATCACATAATCGAATGGTCCATAACCTTTATAGCCGTACCCTTACCGAGTTCAATCGCCATAGTCGGTGCGGACGGTGTATCGCCCGTATCGGTAACGTCAACCGCTACCGCAATATCGGGATTAATCGCAAAAGCTGCCGTTTTCGCTCCGCGAAGTCCCACTTCCTCTTGAGTTGTAAACACGAAATACAAGTCGTTTTCACAATCTTTTATTTCACTCAAAGCCTGCATTAAAATCGCACAGCCGACTCTGTTGTCAAGAGCCTTTGAAACAACATTATCGCCACACTTCACAAATCCGCCGACGAATGATGCGGTATCACCGATTAAAACTGTTTTTTCAGCCTCTTTCTTATCTGCCGCACCCAAATCAACATATAATTTACTTATAGCCGGTTTATCTTTAAAGCTTTCTTCCTCTGCACCGATTACACCCTCAACGCCGTTTGCGAAACGCACACGAAGATTTACAAGATTTCTTAAATTAAGTCCGCCGACTGACGAAAAACGCACAAAGCCTTTATCGTCAATATCGGTTACAATTATACCAATCTCGTCCATATGTGCCGCGAACATAATCTTTTTTGCCACTGCCTTTTTTATGAGCGATAAGATTACCCATTGCGTCAACCGAAAGTTCGTCACAATACTTTTTTACATTATCGGAAATAAACTTTCTGATTTCATTTTCCGAGCCCGAAACACTGTTTATTTGTGTTGCTTTTTCCAATACATTTAAAATATCCATTATATCATTTCTCCGATTTTATTTAAAAATAATCTGATATACTCCGTCATACTGTTAATATCATCAGGTGACATTACGGAAACAGGCGAATGAGAATATCTGCAAGGAACAGACGAACTCAGGCATATCGCACCGTCCGCTCCGCTCTGCATTGCACCGCCGTCACTTGTCTGCGGCATTAAAACCTGAGGCTGTACCTTTATTTTCGCCTTTTTAGCGGCTTTAATCATTTTTCTGTTATTTCTTTATCTGCAATTATTGTTCTGTCTGCAAAATTAACAACCGAGCCATCACCGAGTTTTACACCCGCATTACTTTCACAACCGTACATATCGTCTGTTTCGGCAGATGAAACCGACAATATAACATCGGCATTTATTCTGTGCGATACGATTTTCGCACCTCTTGCACCGACTTCACGCTGTACCAAAAAGCACATATATGTGTCGTATTTATATTCTTTCCCAATCGCATTTATAAGCGAGGTACAAATACCGCTCCTGTCAAGTGCTTTGCCTTTGACATTACTGCCAATTTGCATAAATTCAGTGTCAAAAGTCACATAATCGCCGAGTTTAACGTACTTTTCCGCATCCTCTTTGTCCTTTGCACCGATGTCAATAAACAGCTTTGAAACTGCCACAACATTTTCACGTTCGGACTTTGTCTGCAAGTGTATCGCTTTCATACCGATAACACCCTTGATTTTATCAGCACCGATTACAACCCTTTTTTGAAATAATCTTTCGCGGATCAATATTGCCTACCGCTTTAAATTTCAAATAACCCTTTTCGGTTACTCCGCTTATGATAAAACCGGGTTCGTCCATATTAACCGCAACTGCGATTTTTTACCGCTGTCACTGCCTTTTTATATGCAATAACATTACCCATTGTATCAATGGTAATATCATCAACCTTATCTTTAATTTCCGCAATTATCAAATTTCGTATATCGTTTTCATTTCCGCTTACGGCATTTATTTCAGACATTTTTTCAGAAGTTCAGCCATTGCAATTCTCCCCTCTGTTCTTTTTATAAATTCAGTCAGCAGATTAACTGTCGCTTTAACATCTGAAACCGCCAAAGTTTCAACTGATGTGTGCATATATTTAAGCGGTATTGATATAAGTGCCGTCGGCACACCGTCACACGCAACTTGTATCTCCCAAGCATCCGTACCTGTATTGCCGCCGTCAACGTCCGTGCTTACCTTTATTCCGTGACGTTTTGATACCGCAAAAAGTTCATCGGTAAGTTTTGGGTGAAGATTAGGACCTACCGAAAGAACAGTACCTGTTCCGACTTCAAACGCATTATCCGAATTGTCAGGCGTTATACCGTGACACACGTCAATCGCAACCGCCATATCTGGATTAATGCCGTATGCAGTGGTTTTACCGCCTCTGCAGCCGACTTCTCCTGCACTGCCGCAACGGCGTACACATCAATGTCAATATCCAAATCTTTGATATTTTTCATAACACGCATTATCGCCGAAACGCTTGCTCTGTCGTCAAGCGATTTACCGCTGAATTGCTTTTTGCCGAGTCTGCCTACAGACTGTGCAAGAGTTATACTGTCGCCGACTGCTGCAAGTTCTTTAACTTTTTCGGCACTCAAACCTGTATCAACCGCCAATTCTTTTAATTTGGCTGTCTTTCCTTGCTCCAGTAAGTAATTCGGCTTTATGCCTATTACTCCCCACAAATCTTCTTTGCCGTGTACAGTCACTTCGGTTGACGGAAGTGTTCTTTCGTCAACACCGCCGACATTCGCGAATGTCAAATATCCCTCATCCGTAATTGATGTGACAATCAATCCTATTTCGTCACAATGTGCCTCAATCATCAATTTAGGTGCGTTAGGTTTATTACTGCGTTTTACCGCAATCACACTGCCTAAAGAATCGATTTTTACATCATCACAATACTTTTTAAACATATCGGCAATTTGGTCTGTCAAACGATATTCAAATCGATATACCACGCATATCACTTAATTTTCTTATAAGTTTTCTCATATTAATTCAACTCATTTACTATTTTCTTGAATAGATTTCCTCTTTCTTCAAAGTTTCTGAACATATCAAAACTTGTACTTGCCGGTGACAGAAGAACAACGTCACCGTCATGTGCCTTACTTCTTGCTGTATTAACTGCATCCTCATAAGACGTTGCACGAATTACCTCTATATCTTTACCGTTTCCGGTCTTATTTATTTCAGCGTCAAGCGCCTCTTGAATTTTATCCGATGTTGCACCGATTAATATAAGCACCTTAACGTGTTCGGCAAGTGCAGGTCCTATTTCGTCATAAGGAATGCCCTTATCCTTACCGCCGGCTATCATTATAACCTTATTAGGAAATACTCTTAGAGTGTTTATCGTTCTGTTAGGGCTTGAATCTATTGAGCTGTTATAATACTTAACTCCGTCAAGTGTTCTTACAAGCTCAATTCTGTGTTCCACACCGCCGAAAGTTTTTGCAACGTTCACTATAACGTCCTTGCTCACCAAACCGCTTACTGCGGCAATAGCAGCCATATAATTTTCGACATTGTGCATACCCGGTATTTTAATGTCCTTGATATTAAGTATTTCTACTATACCTCTTTTTTATAATATTTCCGTCAAGATATACGTCAGCCATACCGTTTCTTGAGAAATACTTAACCGCACCGTTTGCACTCTTGCCTATATCTGCCGTAACTTGATTATCTGCATTTACGATAAGCGTATCGCCTTCATTCTGATAAAGCATTATATTTTTCTTTGCGTCGATATATTCCTTGTAATCTTTGTGCATATCAAGGTGGTTCGGACTTATGTTTGTGATAACCGCAATTTCAGGTGACTTTCTCATTGTATGAAGTTGGAATGAAGAAAGTTCAAGAATTACCCAGTCGTTTTCTTTCATTTTCTCGGTATCAGTCAAAAGCGGATTTCCGATATTTCCGCCGAGCCATGTTTTATATCCTGCATCAGTCATCATTTTATGGATAAGCGTCGTTGTTGTTGTCTTACCGTCACTGCCTGTAACGGCAATTATATGTGACGGACACACTTCAAAAAACACTTCCATTTCACTTGTTACGATACTTCCGTTTTCCTTAGCTTTTTAAAAGTTCAGGTACGTCATATCTCACTCCCGGAGGTTTTAAATATCATATCGCCCGAAAGATTGTTAAGATAACCGTCACCAAGATTGAACTTTACGCCCAACTTCTCAAGTTCGGTATAATTCTCCCCAAATCTTCTGCACTTCTTCTGTCACAAGCCGTTACATTCGCACCGAGTGACACAAGATATTTTATAAGCGGCAAATTTGATATGCCGATTCCGATTACAGTTATATTCTTTCCGGCAACATTATACTTGAAGTCATCTAATTTGTTCATACTAAATTATTCCTCCGAAATTCTTATTTTATCATATTACTCGAATTTTCTGACTAAACTTAACTGCATATATCAGAAAATATACCAATTATTTTTTTCTATTATATCACAAATGCGTTCAAAAATCAAGGAAATGGGATATTAAAAGTAAAACCAAGCATAGAAAAAGGATATTGCATTGCAATATCCTTTTTAATTCTGAATTATTCAGCGTCGTCAGCCTCAACTTCGATTGCCTCTTCAACTTCTACCTCAGGGTCTGTTGAATAAACAAGTGTTTCAGCATTATGGTCTTCTACAGGAGCTTCTTCTTCCTTAACTTCTTCTTCCTTTTCAGGTGTAGGAATTAGAGCACGGATTGAAAGACTGATCTTCTTTTCGTCCCAGTTAAGATCTGTAACCTTAGCCTCAACTTCTTCACCGATTGTAAGAACATCTTCCGGCTTGCCGATTCTTCTGTCAGCAATTTGAGAAATGTGGATAAGACCGTCTACGTTAGGCATAATTTCAGCGAATGCGCCGAATGGCATCATACGAACGATTTTACACTTAACAACGTCACCTACATTAATCTTTGATTGAGCGATTGTCCAAGGATTGTCCTCAATCTTCTTAAATCAAGAGAAATCTTCTTTTTGTTTCTCTGTTAAGGTCCTTAATGTAAACATCAAGAACATCACCCTCTTTAACAACTTCTGAAGGGTGCTTGATTTTATTCCATGAAAGTTCACTGATGTGAACAAGACCGTCAACACCGCCGATGTCAACGAATGCACCGAATGATGTCAGTGACTTAACAGTACCTTGATACTTCTTGCCAACTTCAGCCTCTTCCCAGAACTTTTCTTCTTTTTCTTTTCTTGCAGCCTCAAGAATAACTCTGACTGAACCGATAACACGTCTTCTTCTTTCGTCGATTTCGATTATCTTATAGTTTACAGTTGTTCCTACAAGGCTTTGAAGGTCCTGTACAAATCTTCCGGATGCCTGACGTGCGGGATAAATACCTGAGAACCGTCTGTAAGTGCAATAACACCGCCCTTAACAGCCTTTATAATCTTTCCTTCCAAAGTCTCGCCTGATTCATAAGCTTCTTTGATTTTGTTCCAGCTTTCCATAGCTACCAATTTCTTTCTTGATAGAACTACTTTACCCTCAGCATCGTTTACGCCTACAACGTAAACCTTGATTGTATCGCCTTCTTTTTTACTACATCAGACGGCTTAAGTGCAGGGTCATCAGTAAGCTGATCAGCTGCTAATTGTCCGTTATACTTAAAGCCACCCAAATCAACGATGACCTCATTATTGCGAACTTCAACTGTTCCTCTACAATGTCCCCGTTATTAAGAGTTTTACTTTCATACTGTGCAAACAGTTCTGCAAAGTTCTCCTCATTTTTAAATTTTCACTCCATAGCCTTTACTACCTCCTCGATAATACTGCGGGTGTAGACGCTCCTGCAGTAATACCTATTTTATTATATGTTTTTTCTTGAGGTAAATCCTCAAAAGTTTCGATGTGATAGGTGTGTTTACAGTTTCGCTTTGATATTTCAAACAGCTTTCTTGTATTTGAGCTTTCCTTTCCCCGATTACAATCATCATGTCGAATTTCTCGAAAGTTCGTCTGCATCTTTTTGCCTATCCTTCGTCGCACTTTTTACATATTGTATCAAAAACTAGGGTACTTTTGCAAGTTTTTTACATTTTGTACGATTTCACCAAAAAAATCTCTATTAATTGTGGTTTGTGCTACAATACATATGTCTTTTGAGGCTAAATTACCGTCAATTTCACTTTTCACGTCGTTAATTATGACAGCTTTTTGTTATCGCACCAGCCATTTATTCCAATAACTTCCGGATGGTTTTATCGCCGACAATAATAATTTGATACCCCTCTTTGTGATGTTTCGATACAATTTTATGTATCTTTGCCACAAAAAAGGACAGGTAAGGTCAATATACTCACGACCGTTCATTTTGTCATAAACAGCTTTTCGGCACTCCGTGTGCCCCTTATAACAACCGTATGGTCACTCGGAATATCTTCTATACTGTCATACGCATACACGCCCTTGCTCGCCAAATCTTCGATTACCTGCCTATTATGAATAAGCGGACCGAGCGTTTGCGATTTTTTTACCGTTTTCGATTTCTTTATAAACGTCGTCCACCGCTCTTTTTACGCCGTAGCAGAATCCTGCCGTTTTGCAACATTAATCATTTTTGTTCTCCGATTTTCTTAATATCTGTATTGTCAAACGAATAAATTGTCTGCATAACTTCATCGGCAAGCGTCTGCAAAGTTTCGTTATCAGGCTTTTTTGCCATAATATTCTTCAAACGTAATAGGTTCACCGAATGTTAATGTGACCTTGTGAAAAGGCTTGTATTCACCGCTTATGCAAAGCGGAATAACAGGCACTTCGGCATACGGCAATCATCGAAACGCCCAATTTAGCCTTTACTCTCCTGCCGTTTTTATTCTGTGACCTTCAGGGAAAATAAGCATTGCGTCATTATTTTTTTAAAATTGAAAAAGCACCTTTTATAGCACCTATATCGCCTCTGCCGCGCTGTATCGGAAACGCACCGAGTTTTTTATAAGTCCGCCGAAAAGCTTATTTTTAAACAAGTCGGCTTTTGCCATAAATCTTAGCGGACGCGGACAATATGCCCCTGCAAAAAATCGGATCCCAATTACTTTTATGGTTTACGGCAAGTATCATACCGCCGTCTTTCGGAACATTTTCCTTGCCCACTACTTTTACTCTGAAAATACAGTGTGTAACGCCTTTTGCTAAACCGCTTAAAAATTTATATAGCATATTTCAGCCCTCCGTTTTTCAAGAATTAAGCCTTTTACAAGCTTAACCGCGCCGTCAAAATCATATTCTGTCGTATCAATCAATGTTGCGTCATCAGCTTTTTCAAAGGCGCAACGGCTCTTTGAGAATCGTTCTTGTCACGATATTCCATATCGGCTTTAATTTTCTCAAAATCACATTCAATGCCTTTTTCGCAAAGTTCGTCATATCTTCTTTTCGCTCTTGATTCAGCCGACGCGGTAAGAAAAATCTTAACGTCCGCATTCGGAAGTACATATGAGCATATGTCACGACCGTCCATTATAACATTTGCACTTTCAGCCATTTTTCTTTGAAGTTCAACAAGTTTTTTTCTGACTTCGGGAATTACCGCAACATTTGACGCACCTACAGAAACGTCTTCTTCTCTGATACGCTTTGAAACATTCTCGCCTAATAAATAAATCTGCTGTCCCTCATCTGTATATTTTATGTCGATTTCCACTTCGTTAAGACGGCTTATCAGTTTTTCTGTTTCATTTTTCGCGTCTATTCCGTTGTTAATAGCAAAAAGTGCAACCGCACGATACATTGCACCCGTATCTATGTATGTATAGCCAAGACTTTTGGCAACAGCCTTTGAAACGGAGCTTTTACCTGCTCCTGCCGGTCCGTCCACCGCAACTGAAATATATTTCATTTTGTTCTCCTTTAGATTTATTTTACCAAATCGGGACGCAACACCGTTGCCCCCCTTAAATATGCGTGTACCATATCTTTATTTTGTTTATCGGAATTTATATGCATTAAAATTCTTATGCACTTCTTTAATGCACCGTCAATTTCCGGCTCGCTCATATCAAGCAACGGTACATCAACTATCCCCATTTTTCTTGCCGCAACAGCCGGAAAAACTTTGTCAAGATCGGGCGTTATCGTAAAATGACAGACACCATATCTTCTGTTTTTATATTGTTTTCCGAAATTATAGTTTCAAGCATTTCCTTTGTCGCCTCTATAATTTCTTCTCTGTCATTATTTTCAACCGTTGTTGCTCCTCTTATTGCTCTTACCATACTACCATTCTCCTTTGATTACACTACTCTGTGTCCCATACCGATTGCGACATCGTTAAGATTCAATAAACCGATAGCAAAAATACGCATACACCGATATGTGAACCGTGTCTTGCAATACCGATTTTACCGCCGAGATTAAGTCCGACGCACTTATCGACAATCTGCTGAATTGCCTCATGTGCCGCACCGGCAACCGCACCTTCTTCCGCATGGGTTGAAGATATAACATTTTCACGTTTCGCCGCAACAACCGCTCTTTCAAGCACTTTCGGTACCGCACTGCCGAAATCACTGCCGAAATCGACTGCAACGGAAAGAATACCGTTTTTCCTTATTTTTGCTTTCATCTCAATTTCTTCTTCTCTTGAATCTGTAAGCGCAATTTGTATAGCCGCCTTACAAACCTCTCTGCTGCCAACTTCCATATCCACAACTGTTCCTTTCTATGCTATTCGGCTGCATTCATACCTGCAAGATAGCCTGTCGAAAATGCCGCCTGCAAATTATATCCGCCTGTATAACCGTCTATGTCAATCACTTCACCGGCAAAATACAAACCGCTCACAAGTTTTGATTCCATTGTGGACGGATTTATTTCGCTTACCTTAACTCCGCCGGCTGTTACGATAGCCTCCCTCGACAGGCCGTACGCCGACTGCGGTAAGTGTAAAGTGTTTCAAAACGTGAACAAGCCCGTTTCTTTCTTCTCTCGTAATTTCATTTACTGCCTTATGCGGCTCTATTCCCGAGAGTGATATTACAATCGGTATAAGTGCTTTCGGAAGCAAATCGTCAAGACTGTTTACAAGGTGCTTTTTACTGTACTTTTCAAAATCTCTGAGCACTCTTGCGTTAAGCTGTTCATCGGTCAAAGCCGGTTTTAAATCTATCTCTATTTTATATTTTTCCTTACCGATATTTTTCAGATATGCCGACATCGAAAGCACTACCGGCCCCGAAATTCCGAAATGCGTAAAAAGCATTTCTCGAAATCGGAATACACCTTTGTGTTTTTCTGATTAAATGCCGTTATTTTAATGTTTCTCAGCGACAAGCCCATTATATCCTTAACGAACTTTTCTTCCGTTAAAACAGGTATAAGCGACGCTTTAGGCTCGATAATTGTATGTCCCGCTTGTTTTGCGAATTTGTATCCGTCGCCCGTAGAACCTGTTCTCGGATACGATTTACCGCCGGTACATATTATCACTCTGTCCGCCGTAATTGACGTTTTAGACGTCTTTACGCCCCTTTACGGCACCGCCACTGATTATAAGTGACTTTACCGTATCATGTACAAGTGACACATTCGGCTTTAAAGCGTATTTTTTAGTGCCTTTACAACGTCCTGCGACTTATCGGTTACCGGAAATACCCTGCCGCCTCTTTCAACTTTTGTTTTAACGCCGTTTTCTTCAATAATTCGTATTATATCGTCATTTGTAAACGTATATAGTGCCGAATACAAAAACTTCGCATTTCTCGGATATTGACCTATCATATCCTCAATATCGGCTGAATTTGTTATATTACACCTTCCCTTGCCTGTTATGAGAAGTTTTTTGCCGATTATATCGTTCTTTTCGATTATTACCACTTCATCAGCCGTTTCGGCGGCTTTTCCTGCCGCCAAAGCCCTGCCGCACCGGCACCGATTACTACTATTTTCATTCCGTCACACTCCAAGTTTCAATATTTCTGAACATTCTGTCAACAGACGGCAGAATTTCGCTTTTAATTTTGAGCCTGACATTACATTGCCTTTTCTGAAAAACAATACAGTAAACGGCATATCATTCACTATTATATCACCATACTGACGGAATAAAGCCTTTTGCTGTTCTTCGTCATTCGTCATTCCAAGCTGACCGATAAGCATATCAAGGTCGGGATTTGCATACGAGAAATAATTATCGGCCGACGATACAAGCGGAGTCAAGTCATTATTTGCACTGACTTCTATCTCACCTATCATTATATCATAATTTTTCGCATTAATTCTTGCAATATATTCATCATACGGAAGTGCAGTAACTGTTGTCGGAATACCGAATCTTGTATAACTGTCTGCCACTTCGTTTGCTATATTAACCTTTTCCGCACTGTCACTGTTTGTCAAAATTTCAAATTGCAAAACCTGTTTTTGTGCACCGACATGGCGTACATATTTTCCGTCATTGTCCAAACCCCATTTATCATTGCCCAAATGCTGTGTTGTCAAAATTTCATCAGGCTTAAATTTTGTACTTGTGTCATAATAGAAAATTGATGACGGATTAATCGAAATATTGCTTGCCTTACCGCGCGAATATATCGTTGAATTTACGATACTGTCCTTATCAACAATATTCGACAGACCCTGTCTTGTTTCAACGCCCGAAAGCAACGGATTTGCCGTATTATACCCGATAAAAGTCATTTGATTTGTTATATACTCATTATTTCTTGCACTGCCTCGGTGTATATTCCGAAAGGTCTACCGTTCTGCCTGTCATAAGGTCAATTTCGCTTGCTTCAAACATTGATTCATACTTCTGCAAGTCGGGTACGGTATAAGCATAAAGGCTGTCGATTTTTGCTCTGCCGTTGTGATAATTGTCAAATGCCGAAAACAACAGTTTGCCTGTGCTTAACTGTGAATTATACTTATAAGGACCTGTTCCCATCGGTATATAATTCGCATTGCCTTTCATATCACTTTGATATTTCACTATCGGAAATGTCAAAAGTGACACAAAATTCGGCACTGCGTAATTCAATACAATCTGAAACGTATAATCGCCAGTTGCCATATAATCCGCCATATTTGCAAGCACAGATGTGTAATTAGTAACACCGGAACGTATTTGCTTAAATGTATAGCTTACATCATACGCATTGAAATTTGAGCCGTCCTGCCATTGTATGTTGTTTTTAAGAGTAATATCAATCGTTCTGCCGTCGGGAGATACAGTATAGCTTTCAGCCAAAATCGGTACTGCCTGCAATTTTTCGTTAAGTTCAAAAAGCGGTTCATACACAAATTCCATACACTCTTTAACCGTTTCCGATTTTGTCAAAAGCGGATTAAACGTATCAAAATCAAGCAATCCCACGCTTAGGCTGTTTGATACTTCCGTCTTATTTTCATCTGCAACCTTTTCTTCATCAACAGTTTCCTGTGATATTCTCTCTTTAATTCTTTCAACGGTATCGCACCCTGTTACAGAAAAACTGTACACACGGCAAGCAACACCGCCACTAAACCCTTTATCCTTCTCATCTCATTCTCCAAATCTATATTAACTCAATAAATGCACCGAGATTTCCTCTTTTTCCGTTCGTCTTTCTGTGCGAAAACAGTAAATCACTGTTACAGTAAGTGCATATTCCGCAATTATCGATATTTTCTTTCAATATACCGCTTTCAATAAATTGTTTTTCGATTGCTTTCTGCATATTAACGTGATACTTTTCACCGTATTTCACTATGGTATCTTCACCGAATTCCTTTATAAATATTTCGGCAACTTCGTCACCTACTTCAAAATGACATTCCTGTATTGACGGACCGATAGCGGTTAAAATATCTTCCGCACGGCTTCCGTAATCTCTTTTCATTTTTTCGATTGTTTTCTGACCTATTCGCTTTACCGTACCTTTCCAACCCGAATGTGCCAATGCGGCTACCCGAGCTTTTGTCAAGAAAAAAACAACGGTACGCAGTCGGCAAACAGCGTAACCATAGGAATACCTTTCTTATCCGTAATAAGCGCGTCAACGCTCTCAAACTTGTTTTCACGCACAATACCGTTTCCGAAATCGTCCTCTGTCACGGTATGAATAACATCTTCGTGAACTTGTTTTGAAAGCACAAGTTTATTATAGTCCATACCAAGCGTATCAGCCATTATTTCAAAGTTTTTAAGCACATTTTCGCGTGTATCATCACAGTGAAAGCGAAAATTCATACTGCTGTAACAGCCGTCGCTGACGCCGCCCTCGCGCGTGGAAAAACCGTGTTTTACAAGTACTGTTTCCTCAAATGATGTAATTGTGTAATACGAAACACCGTTTTTCCTGTTAAGCTTAAACATCGCTATTCCTCCGAAAAATAATCATATACGCTTTGTGCCGATTTACTGTCCATTTCTTTGACGTTTAACAATTCGTCCAAAGTCGCCTCTTTTATTTTATCAATAGTTTTGAAAGTAGTCAATAGGGCTTTTTCGCCTTTTTTTCACCAATTCCGTTTATTTTATCAAGCTCGGAATTGATTTTACCTCTCAATTTTCTGTGATATGATATTGCGGTATCGTGAACTTCGTCTTGAATGTGAGTTATAAGTTTAAATACAGGACTTGTTGCACTGAGTTCGATTTCACCGTTTTTTGAAACAAGTCCTCTTGTTCTGTGCTTGTCATTCTTCACCATACCGAATGTTTCAATATCGACTTCAATCATATCCAGAAGTTCTGTTATCACGTTTAAATGCCCTTTACCGCCGTCAAGCAGTATAAGATCAGGCAAAGGCAAAAACTTTGCGTTTCGTTTCAAAAAGCGTACCCTTTTCAACCTGTTCTTCCTCCTCAAGCGCATGTCTGAAACGTCTGTATATGACCTCACGCATAGCCGCATAATCGTCCGCACCCTCAAACGATTTTATCTTGAATATTCTGTATTTACGTTTCGCAGGCTTACCGTTTTCAAATACAACCATTGCACCGACATTATCCGTACCTTGAATATTTGAAATATCGTATGCCTCAATTCTGTAAGGACGTTTTCAAGTCTTAGCTGTTCCTGCATCATATCAAGAACAGTATTCTTTTCACGTTCTTTCATCACCTTAATTTTATAATTACCAAGTGCAATATCGGCATTTTTACGCACCATTTCAACCAAATGAAGTTTTTTCGCCTCGTTTTGGCATTGCAATAGTAACTTTGTGTTTTCTTATACCGCTGAGCCACTTCATTATCGCTTCGCTGTCGTCAACTTCGTATTCGGTCAAAATTTCTTCGGGTATAAATTCACTGTTTTGATAAAACTGCTTTACGAAATCGGTAAGTATTTCTTCATTTGTACTGTGCTGTGTGTTGTCAATTTTATAGCTTTCTCTGCCGATAACTTTACCGTTTCTGATAAAGAATACCTCACAAAATGCAACGCTTTCTTCCCTTGCAAGTGCAATGACGTCTTTATCGTTCTGTTTATCGGTATTTATAATCTTCTGATGTTCTTCTATATCCTTTACGGCTTGAATTTTATCCCTTAAATCAGCCGCTTTCTCGTACTCCATATTCTGTGAAGCCTTCATCATTTGCTCTGTCAGTTCTGCTATAAGCTCCTTGTGGTTGCCGTCAAAGGAAACGGCAAATATTAAAAAACACCTGTCTGTATTCCTCTTTTTTGAAACCTTTCCCGTACACGGTGCAAAGCAGTTGTTGATGTGATAATTAAGACACGGTCTGCCTTTTCTAATATCGTCCGGAAATTTTCTGTGACAAGTCGGCGGTTTAAAAAGTTTCTGCACAAGCTCAAGAGTATTTTTTATTGTTATTCCCGACACATACGGTCCGTAATATTTCGCACCGTCCTTTAAAAGTCTGCGGACTTTCAAAACCTTTGGATACGGTTCGTTTATCGTGACTTTTATATACGGATAATGCTTGTCGTCCTTTAAAAGTATATTATACTTCGGTCTGTGCTTTTTATAAGATTACATTCAAGCGCAAGCGCCTCTGTTTCGAGTCTGTGACAATATATTCAAAATATGCCACGTTCGACACCATTGCAAGAACTTTCGGTGTGTGGTTTGAATTTTTCTGAAAATACTGTCTGACACGGTTTTTAAGTATCTTCGCCTTACCGACATATATTATTTTATCGTCCTTGTCGTGCATTATATACACACACCGGATCTTCGGGTAAATTCTTTAACTCCTGTTCCAAATCAAACATATTGCCACCTCCCCTTACACCAAAAAATAACTCTACATAATAATGCAGAGTTATTTTCTTAAATATTATTTAAAATTATTCAGAGAAATTAGATTCAATCAATTCAACCAAAGTCTTAACTGCCTCTTCTTCATCACTACCGTCAGCAATTATTGATATTGATGTACCCTTAACGATACCCAATGAAAGAACTCCCAAAAGACTCTTTGCATTTACACGTCTTTTCGTCTTTCTCAACCCATATGCTTGACTTAAATTCATTTGCTCTTTGAATGAAAAAATGTTGCAGGTCTTGCATGCAAGCCTACCGAATTTTGAACTGCCACTTCACTTGAAACCATGAATTGTGCCCCCTGTCTTAAATTTTAATCACATATTTTACCGATATAAATATTATAATTAGCATACTAAAAAATTTGTCCCACGTCAATCCTTTTATCGTTTTGTAACAATTTTAGTTATTATTTACTTATCTTTTTATTATTCGGATAATATTTTTGTGAAATAATACACGCTTATTCTTCAGTTGTTTCGGTTGTTTCCGTTTCCGTCGGCTGTTTGCCGTCAGTATTATCACTGTCGTCAGCCTCACTCGGCAAGTATCCGCTGTTATTTTTCAACAATTCTCTAACCTGTCTGTCGATTTCAGCAGTAAATTCTTTGTTCTCAACCATATATTTTCTTACATTGTCACGGCCTTGACCGATTTTTTCACCGTTATAGCTGAACCAAGCACCTGACTTCTTGATAATATTGTTTTCAACTGCAAAGTCAAGAATATTACCTTCTTTTGAAATACCCTCGCCGTACAAAATATCAAATTCGGCAGTTTTAAACGGCGGTGCAACCTTGTTTTTAACAACTTTAACCTTTGTCTTGTTACCGATAAGTTCCGTACCGTTCTTTATAACCTCGCCGCGTCTTACGTCCAATCTTACAGATGAGAAGAACTTTAGTGCACGACCGCCCGGAGTTGTTTCGGGATTACCGTACATAACACCGACTTTTTCTCTTAGCTGGTTGATAAAGATTACGACCGTACCCGATTTTGAGATAACGGCAGTAAGCTTTCTTAGAGCCTGTGACATAAGTCTTGCCAACAAACCGACATGGCTGTCACCCATTTCACCGTCAATTTCCGCTTTCGGAACAAGTGCGGCAACAGAGTCGACAACGATTACGTCAAGCGCACCGCTTCGTACAAGTGCCTCGGCAATATCCAAAGCCTGTTCACCGGTATCCGGTTGTGCAACAATTAAATTGTCTATATCAACGCCCAATTTTTTGCATATACAGGGTCTAAAGCGTGTTCCGCGTCAATAAATGCAGCCTCACCGCCCATTTTCTGTGCCTCTGCCACAACGTGAAGTGCAACGGTTGTCTTACCCGAAGATTCAGGACCGTATATTTCTATAACTCTGCCTCTCGGAAGCCCGCCTACCCAAGCGCCATATCAAGCGTCAACGAGCCTGTCGGAATAACTTCAACGTCAACCGAATTTGCATCGCCGAGTTTCATAATACTTCCTGTACCGTATTCCTTTTCTATAACACTGAATACAGATTCAGAGCCTTTTTCTTTTTCCTCTGCGTCAGTCATTTTACAACTTTAGGTTTACTCTTATCCTTTTCTTTTGCCATTTATTTTCTCCTTTAAAGTATCACTTATATTTTATACGTCAATTATATTACATAAACACTCTTTTTCAAGCAGTTTTTAACTCAATGCCATGTAAAGTACGATTTATTGTACTTTAGTGATATTTTCAATACGGTTTGCGATATTTTCAAACGTAATTTTGCAAGTACACTCACGAACTTCTTCGCGTGTACCGTTTAAATGAAGTTCTTTCACTTCCGTTTCACCCATAACGCATATGCCGACATATACAAGTCCTACCGGCTTTTTCTTTCGTTCCGCCTGTCGGGCCTGCTATGCCTGTTATGCCGACAGTAACGTCCGCACCTGTGTTTTTTCTGAGTCCCTCTGCCATTTCAAAAGCGGTTTCATAACTCACTGCACCGTGTTTTTCCAGCGTTTCGCCCTTGACACCGAGATATTTCATCTTCGCCGAATTTGCATAAGTCACAAAGCTTTCATTCAAGACCTCCTGACGCACCCGAAACATTTGTTATAAGTGCCGCAAAAAGTCCTCCTGTACAGCTTTCAGCCGCTGAAACAGTCATTTTCTTTCCGCAAGCATTTTTACAACTTTTTCGTTTAAACCGTTTACTTCCGCTTTCATATCAATCACCCAAGCCTTATTATTTAGGATATACTTCTATCTTTTCAACGCCTGCCAAAGCAGCCTCGATAAGTGTTTCAACGTCAAGTCTGTTTTCAGACTTTTCAATATTTGCACGTTTTGGATTTGTTGTTGGGTGCTTTGGTGTAAACACTGTACAGCAGTCCTCATACGGTAAAATCGATGTTTCAAATGTACCGATTTCGTGTGCTCTGTCAACTATTTCAATCTTATCCATACCGATAAGCGGCTGCAATACTGGCATATCAACAGCCGAATTTGTAACGTCAAGTGCCGCAAGAGTTTGACTTGCAACCTGTCCGACACTCTCGCCTGTTACAAGTGCCAATGATTTATGCTTACGCGCCAATCTTTCCGCAATACGCATCATAAATCTACGCATAACAAGCGTCAAATGTTCTTCAGGGCACTTTTCTGCAATCTGCAGCTGTATTTCCGTAAACGGCACGATATACAAATTGATTTTTGACGTATATTGTGCGATTATGCTTGCAAGTTCAATAACCTTTTCTTTTGCTCTCTCACTTGTGTATGGGAATGAGAAAAGTTTACCGCATCAATTTCAACACCGCGTTTTGAAATCATATGACCTGCAACAGGGCTGTCAATACCGCCTGACAAAAGCAATGTTGCCTTTGAGCCTGTGCCTATCGGCATACCGCCCTGTCCCTGCACTTTATTTTCATCTGCATAAACGTATGCACCGAAATCTCTGACTTCGACTTTAACCGTAACTTCGGGATTATGAACATCAACGACTATACTCGGATATTCGTCGTCAAGATAACCGCCGACCTCCATACAAATTTGAGGTGAGTTAAGCGGGAACTGCTTATCAGAACGCTTTGCCTCAACCTTAAATTTAACGCCGTCCTTAAAGTCTTTCTTCAAATATTCCTTGGCTTTAGCCTTTATATCCTCAATATCCTTTTCACAAACAACCGCTCTTGTAATCGAAACAATACCGAATATTTTCGACAATTCTTTCCACTACAATATCCATTTTATCCTCATCGAAAACTTCGACATAAATTGTAGCCTGTGCAAGTCTTGTTTTACCTCAGCCACATTTTTTCAGTGAATTTCTGATGTTGTTCATCAGTATATTTTCAAACTTCGGACGATTACCGCCCTTTAATATAATTTCTCCGTATTTTGCAAGAATAATCTCTTTCATTTACATAAATCTCCTTATTGTCGCAACCTCTTTTGCAATAATTTCCGCCGCTTTTATAACATCTGCTCCTTCTGTCAATCTGTCAAAACTGATTCTCACCGCACCGTTAATTTCTTTTTATCAAGTCCCATAGCCGTAAGTACATGGCTCGGCTGCGGTTTGTGGCTTGAACAAGCCGAACCTGTTGAAACGTATATTTTATGTGCCTCAAGCGAATGAAGAAGTATTTCAGCCTTTATGCCGATAAACGATACGTTTAAAACACTGCCGGAATTATATTCGTCAGAGCCGTTTATCTTAATATTCGGTATTTCTTGAAGTTTTTCTTTCATTGTGTTTCTCAAATGTATAAGTTTTGATTGGTCGGTGTCACATTCAGCAGCCGCCGCACCGAATGCAAGTATACCGCCTACATTTTCCGTACCGGTCTTATTTCACCCTGTTGTTCACCGCCGAACAATATCGGACGTATCATTCTTGTATCTGCTACATACAATGCACCCGTACCTTTAAAGCCGTGAATTTTATGGCTGCTTATCGTAACAAGGTCCGCACCCATTTTTTTCGGTTTCACATCTATTTTACCAAACGACTGTACACAGTCAGTATGAAGATGTGCATAAGGTGCTTTTTCAAGCATAATTTCTCTTATTTCTTCAATCGGCTGAATAACGCCTGTTTCATTATTGACGTGCATAACGCTTATAAGTATCGTTTCATCATCAAGAACGTTTCTAAGCATATCAAGGTCAACTCTGCCTTCACTGTCAACGTCAAGATACTCAACATTAAATCCGTCAATTTCAAGTTTTCTGAATGCCTCAAGTACAGACGGATGTTCGATTTTGCTCGTAACAATTTTTGTACCGATTTTGTGACGTGCCGCCGCAACGCCGAAAACAGCCAAATTATTCGCCTCGGTACCGCCCGATGTAAACAAAATATTTTTACTTTCAACGCCAAGCATATCGGCAATATTTTTTGCTTTCGTTTATGAGTTTTTCAGCCTCAATACCCAAACCGTGAAGCGACGACGGATTACCGAAACATTCCGCCGCCTTAATCATTGCATCAACTGCCGCTTTTGACGGTTTTGTTGTTGCCGCATTATCAAGATATATCATACTCTTTTCCACCTTTATTACCAATGCCATTCCGCTTTTTATTGTAATATTGCATTTATCCGCAAGCATAATATTGCTTATGCCGCGGCTACTGCCGAAATACAAAGTTTCGTCATTCAACGGATATTCAAAGTCCGTCTGTCGTTATTCCGACCGCATTATCCTTTATCGGAATTATAGACAGAGTTTGTCCTGTTTTTCCGTTTAACGACAATTTATCTTTTAACAAATAAATTTCATTATTATCGTCTATAAGCACACCGTTTTTACACTTTTCAAGCAATAAAATATCCGCTATACTGTGGTCAAAACGGTCGCCTGTCATGGCGATAAGGACTATGTCTTCATATCCATTATCCACCGCATAAGCTACCGCAAGTTCACCGTCTGTAAAATCCTTTGCGTTTTGGATATTCAATTCTGTCCTTAACTTTTTCAAAAATTCTTTGCCGAATCAAAATCACCTATAAGCACATCAGGCACTATCCCCATTTTTTTCCGCATGGTTATAGCCACCGTCGGCACATATTATAAAATCATTGTCATTGATTTTGCTTTTTTTATATATTGATAGTCTTTTGTATCACCGTTACCGATTATTACCGCACGCATTATCTCATAAGACTCCTTACAGAGCCCTCAATATCGTCATTAAACACAGCCGTTCCCGCAACAATTATATTTGCGCCTGCATTAATCGCATTGTCAATATTGTTTGCATTAATTCCGCCGTCAACTGCAATATCAAAGTCACTGCCCATTTTTTCACGAATATACGCAATCTTTTCATTAACGCTTTCAATATATTTCTGACCGCCGTAACCCGCTCAACGCTCATAACAAGCACCATATCGACTTTATCAAGGTACTTTTCAATCGCCGATACAGGTGTTTTCGGATTAATCGAAATCGCCGCTTTTTACCTCTTCTGTATCATTTCAATACATTCTTTCGGCTTATCGGTTGCCTCGATATGAAAAGTAACACCGTCCGCACCGGCATTGATAAATTCATCAATATATCTTTCCGGCTTATCTATCATAAGATGTACATCAAAAAACATATCTGTATACTTGCGTAATGACTTTATAACAGGCATTGCAAAAGTCATATTCGGAACAAAATGTCCGTCCATAACATCAATATGCAACCACTGTGCTCCTGCGTTTTCTGCCCTTTTTACCTGCTCGGCAAGTATACCGAAATCTGCCGACAATATAGACGGTGATAATATCATTTCTTTTCCCATTCCTTTACTGATTTTAGTTTATTGTATATTTGAGTATAGCTGTCGTATCGTGACTGAGCCATTTCTCCGTTTTTAAGCTTTTCTTTTTATATAGCAATCAGGCTCGTTTATATGTGAGCATCCTCTGAAACGGCATTTATTTTGAGAGTCCGCCATTTCAGGGGAAAATACTGCCACAAATCGTCAGCCTTTATATTTTCAATTTCAAGTGAACTGAAACCGGGTGTATCAAGTACAAACCTCCGCTTTCAAGTTCAAACAATTCAACGTGACGCGTCGTATGTTTTCCGCGGCTTATTTTTTCGGAAATACTTCCCGTTTCAAGCTCTCCGTTTGTGATAATACTCAAAAGACTCGACTTACCAACTCCCGAAAGTCCCTGTAAATGCAGTCGTCTTATCCTTCAAATAATCCATAAGCAAATCCGTGCCGTCTTGTCTTTCGGCACTTACAGAAAATATTTTATATTTGGCTTTTGAATATATTTCTTCTATATCCTCACGTTTTTTTATATCTGTTTTATTAATGCAAATAACAGGAGTTATATTATTAATCTCCGCATTTATAAGCATTTTATCTATCAAAAACAAATTGGCTCCGGTGACGCCGCCGCAACGACAAGCATCATTGTATCAACATTTGCAACCGGCGGTCTTATAAGCGACGATTTTCTCGGCATTATTTCAATAATACTGCCTTTTTCGCCGTCCGTTTCAATATTCACCTTATCGCCAATCATAGGTGTTATCTTTTTTCCTTGCGAAAAATTCCCCTTGCTTTACATTCGTATATGCTATCAGAGGCCTTTACATAGTAAAAGCCTCCAATACCCTTCATTATAGTTCCATCCATAATTACCTCTAATTAAAGTTTATTTTTCTGTCACTTACCTTACTTCCGTCTATATAAGCCAGAACTTCCGCAGTTCCAGAGCCTGTAATTTCAACCGATACAGTGCCTTCGTCCTTTGAGTGAACTGCATTATGAACTGTTTTTCCGTTTGCTACAATTTCAACATCAACCGAATCATCTGCAGTGTCCGGAATTTTACAGTGAAAGTTCTTGTTGATGTTTGGTTTGATGAACCCGAATCACTGTTTGAACTGTCGGATGTGTTTGAACTTGAATTATCGTTGCTTGATGTATTTGAATTGCTTGAACTGTTTTGGTTTGTGCTTGCATTGTTTTGTTCACTGTTTGTCTGTGATGAATTCTTTTGTTCCGCTTGTTGATTTGATTGGTCTGTCTGTGTTTCTTCACCCTTTGAAAGTACAATGCTTACATATGAGCCTTTATTTGCAGTCTTGCCAAGTTCAGGGCTTTGTGAAATAACAGTTCCCTCTTGTGCCGAAGACGCTTTTCTTGAAACGTTACCGAGATTTAAGCCGTTTGCTTTAAGTGTTGCCTCCGCCTGTTCTCTGCCCAAACCGATTATGCTCGGAACAGATACTCTTTCAGTCGCAGGAGTAGCTTGCGCACTGCTTCCTCCTTTACCTTTGCTGACGTGGATATTTATAATATCGTCTTTGTTAAGTTTTGTTCCGCCCAATGGTGTCTGACGAATTACATATCCTGACGGTACGTCATCTGATTGTCTTCAACAACCGTATAGTTAAGTTCAAGTTCAAGTATTTCCGCAATAGCCTCATCAAACTGTTTTCCGGTAACATCAGGCGCTACAATATCACCGCCCGATGAACCTATTGAAACTATAAGTTTTACATCAGAATTTTTGCCACAACCTTTTTTTAGCTGTAGGGTCTTGTGAAATTACGCAATTTTCCGCAACCGTATCCGAAAGCGAATATTCGATTTCATCAGCCAAATGAAGTCCTGCTTTTTCAATTTCCGCAGTTGCCTGTTCAATAGTCATATTTTTAAGGTCAGGCACAATCGCCTCTTTACGCATATTTATAAAGAAAAATGCTCCAAGAACTATAAGTAAAATAACTGCCGCCGTTGAAATTGCAAGAACAACCGCAATTCTATCCTCTTTTTTTTGCTTTTTATTCTTTTTCTTCACAACTTTTTTTACGTTTTGTACGACCTCTTGCCGGAAGTTCTTCTTCATAAGGTTCTTCCTCCTCTACCGTTTCCGGTACATCAAGATTATCGTCAAAATCGCTTTCATCGTCATACGCATAATCTTCATGCGGTACGACTTCTTCATATACATCATCACGGCTCGGAAGTGGCTCGTCTGCAAGTACAGCATGAAGATCGTCAACAAATTCCTGTACATTTTGGTATCTGTTACTTTGTTCTTTTGAAATTGCTTTCATTGTAACATACGCCAAATCAGTCGGTATATCAAGATTTACGCATTTAACGTTTACCGGTTCTTTTTCAAGGTGCATAAGTGCAACGCTTACAGGTGTATCACCGTCAAACGGAACTTTTCCGGTAAGCATTTCGTAAAGCACAATACCAAGTGAATATATATCACTTCTTGCGTCAGTAAATCCTCCTCTTGCCTGTTCTGGTGATATATAATGCACCGATCCCAAAGCACTTCCGCCGACAACGGTAGTTTCTCCCGCAACAGCTCTGGCAATACCGAAGTCCGTTACTTTTAAAGTCTTGTCCTTTGTCATAAGTATATTTTGAGGCTTAATATCACGATGTATTATATTAATCGAATGTGCCTCACTTATACCTTGTCCTATCTGAATAGCAAAGTCGCACGCCTCCTGCCAAGGAAGTGCGCCCTTTTGCTTTATGTATTCTTTAAGTGTAATGCCGTCGACGTATTCCATAACCATATAATTAAGACCGCCCTCTTCGCCGACATCATAAACAGACACAATATTATTGTGTACCAAACTTGCCGATGACTGAGCCTCTTTTATAAAGTTTGAAACAACTTGTTCTTCACCCTCAAGTGAATCACGAAGTATTTTTATCGCAACATATCGGTTTAAAAGCGTATCTTTCGCCTTGTAAACGGTAGCCATACCGCCCGTACCGATTTTTTTCAAGCATATCATATCTATTTCCAAGTGTTATTCCAACTAAATTATCACTGTTCATTATCACATTTCTCCCTTTCCAAAGCCACAATGGTAATATTATCTCCGCCGCCTCGTTCATTTGCAAGTGCTACAAGTTCTTCCGCACTTTTCTGAAGGTTGCTTTTATTTTTAATATATGTTCTGATTTCATCGTCCTCTACGAAATTTGTAAGGCCGTCAGAGCATAGCACAAGAGTTTCACCGTTATAAGGTTTAATCGAAATATCTACTTTTACGGTGTCCTCTGCACCCATAGCACGCGTTATGTAGTTCTTTTTTAGGGTGATTTTTGCCATTTCGGGACTTATTTCACCTCTTGATACAAGTTCCTGTACATAGGAATGGTCTTTTGTTATCTGTTTGATTTCGTCACCTATCATATAGGCTCGTGAATCTCCGACGTGTGCCGTAATAATCTTGTTTTGATAAATCATTGCAAGCGTCGCCGTTGTTCCCATTCCCATTACTTTATAATGATTCTTTGCATAATTGTATATGATACTGTTCGCCGATATAAACGCCTGACGTATAACTTCTCCTGCCTCTACATAGTCGAGTTCGGTATCAAGATTTTTTCTAAGTGGTTTTCTATAATATCGACAACCATCATACTTGCGACTTCACCGGCTTGATGACCGCCCATTCCGTCCGCAACAACTGCGTAAGGGAACGTGTCGCTTTCATTTACGTAATAATTGTCCTCATTAATTTTTCTGTGCATTCCTATATCGGTAACCGCACCAAACTGCATTTTGAAAATCACCTCATTTCACTAAAGAATTATAGTTTTTGATATTATATCACTTTTTTTCTCAGTTGTCCACAGGAAGCTGATATATCTGAGCCGAGTTCACGTCTTACTGTCGCATTTATGCCAAGATGTGTCAATTTTCTTGGAACGCTCTTATATCGTCATTACTTCCTTTTTTCAAAATTTCTTTCTTCAACTTTATTTACAGGTATAAGATTTATATGCCCGTGCAGGTCACGTACAAGATTTGCCAGTTCCTCTGCATTTGCCATACTGTCATTTACACCGTGAATAAGAGAATATTCAAAACTGATACGTCTGTTTGTCGCCTTTACATATTCTCTGCAAGCCGTCAATAATTCTTCAATATCGTATTTATGATTTACAGGCATTATACTTTCACGAATTTCATTGTTAGGCGCGTGCAGAGATATTGTCAGCGTTATAGGAAGTTTTTTCCTTTGCCAACGCGTATATCCCCGGCACAACACCGCAGGTTGACAGTGAAATGTGTCTGTATCCTATGTTAAGTCCTTTTTCATTGTTTACATTGTGCAAAAACTTTGTGACGTTATCGAAATTGTCAAGCGGCTCGCCTATACCCATCATAACAATATTGCTTATACGCTCGCCGACGTCTTTTTGTGCAAAAATAACTTGATTAAGTATTTCACCCGGCGTTAAACTTCTGTAAAGTCCGCCTATCGTTGACGCACAAAAAACGACAACCCATTCTGCAGCCGACTTGACTTGATATACAAATCGTAAGTCCGTGATGATAACGCATAACAACGCTTTCTATACAATTTCCGTCCGGAAGTTCAAAGAGATATTTTACAGTACCGTCTATTTTCGATACATATTTTTTCTCTGATTTTAAGCGTTGAAACATACGTTTCTTTTTCAAGTTTTTCCCTTTGTTGCCTTTGACAGGTTCGTCATTTCATCATAGCTTTCCACGCCTTTATGAAGCCATGAAAAAATCTGCTCGGCTCTGAATTTCTTCTCGCCGACGGATGTAAGATATTCAATTAATTCATCATATTCAAAATCTTTTAAATCAATCATTTACTTAATCCTTTTCATCTTACAGATATAAAATCCGTCTGTGTTATCTATATGCGGATAAAATGTCTTTTCAAATACTTTTTCAAAATTTTCGTTATCCGCCGTAAAGCTGTCTGTAACAGCCTCATTTTCTTCTTTTTCAATTGTACACGTTGAATAAACAATCTCACCGTTTATTTTAAGATATTTTGACGCATTGTCAAGTATCTGTCTTTGAATTTTCGGTAAATCGTTATCCTCTGCCCTGTTCCACTTTATTTCGGGCTTTCGTCCGATTATTCCCAAACCCGAACACGGAACATCACAAAGTATTTTATCTGCCGTATTTATCATACTTTCGTCTATTTTACAGCCGTCCGAAAGTTTAGGTTCGATTATCGTTATTCCGAGCCTTTCGGCATTCTTTTTATAAGCTCTATTTTATGTTCGTGTACGTCAAAGGCATATATTTTGCCTTTGTTGTTCATCAATTCCGCAATATGCGTTGTCTTTCCGCCCGGTGCGGCACACATATCAATCACTGTGTCACCCTCACACGGCGCAAGCACTTTTTGCTGTCTGCATTGCTGCTGAATCCTGTATTGTGTAATATCCGTCATTATATAAACTGTCCGCCGAAATGTCAAATCCGTCCGACACTATATAACCGTCATAAACTTCGGCATTTATTCCGTTGTCGTTAAACTTCTTGCAAAGTTCATCTGCCGTTATCTTTAGTCTGTTCGGTCGAATATTAAGTCTTTTTTCCATGCCGAAACTTTCAATCAATTTTTCGGTAAAATCATATCCGAATTCATCAATCCACTTTTCACAAAGCCACATCGGGAACGAATATTTAACAGATAAATATTCTGTTTTATCAGACGGATATTCGATTTCTGTTTTCGACACATTTCTCAAAAAGTCCGTTTACAAATCCTGCCGATGCACCGTGACCGTATATTCTTGCAAGCTTTACGCTCTCATTCACTGCGGCGCTTATCGGCACTTTATCCATAAACATTATCTGATATATTCCCATTCTCAAAATTATAAGAATGTACTTCGATATTTTTTCAATTTTATCTTTGAAAACTTTCCTATAACATAATCAAGAGTCAATTTTCTGTCTGTGACGCCGTAAACAAGATTGAAATAAACGCCTTATCCTGTTTTGGCATATCCGTTTTCAAAGCTTTTTTCAATGCCATATTTGAATATGCTCCGTTAAATTCAACGTCGTATATTACTTTCATTGCAATTTCTCTTGCGTTACTCATTAATCTCTCCTACGATTTGCCAATAAAACAAGTCTTAAAAATTGAAGTGCCGTTGACGCAACCGCCGCAACATATGTCATAGCCGCCGCCGTAAGTGTTTTCCTTGCACCTGTAAGCTCATCACCCTCAAGTAAGTACATACTTTCAAGAGTTTTCATTGCACGTCTTGACGCATTAATTTCAGTCGGCAATGTTACAAGCTGAAATACAAGCACCGCACCGAAAAGTATCGCACCGACCATTGCCAATCTGCCAAGTCCGAGTATAAGTCCGATTATGAAAATCGGCATTGAAAGTGTGTTGCAGACATTTACTATCGGCACAATTCCGTTACGAATTTTTATTGAACGTATCCTACTTGGTGCTGAACCGCATGACCGCACTCATGTGCCGCAACACCTATTGCGGCTACCGATGTAGAATTATATGTTGAATCCGACAGTCTTATGACGTTTTCATTCGGGCTGTAGTGGTCTGTAAGGTCACCCGAAACGTGTTCAATTCTTATATTCTGAAGTCCGTTTGCATCAAGAATTTGCCTTGCCGCACTCGCCGCAGTAATTCCTCTTGAACTTCTTACATCATTGTATTTACTGAAAGTCGATTTAACTCCCATTGACGCAAACAATGTAAGTAAAAATGCAATTATTACAAGTACATACGTTGGGTCAAAATAATAGCTGAACATAATTACTCCTTTTCCGAGTACAACTCCTAATTCAATTTCATGTCCTCTTGCATAATCTTCAACATTCATTTTTTACTGTTTGGAAACTGTGCCGTTACAATGTACAATGTTCCCTCACCGCAAGAAATTTTAAGTCCTTTTCCCTTTTCAAGTGCAAGTATCTCTCCTGCCTCTTTATCCGAATTTTCATCACAAACTCTTGCGGAAACAATTTTTAAAATTCCGTCTTTATATTTTGTGCAAGCAAGCGGCCACGAATTCATGCCACATATTAGTTTTGAAATTTCACGAGCCGATTTGCTCCAATCTATAACTCCGTTTCTCTTGAAATCATAGGCGCATATGTATGCTCATCATCATTTTGAGGAGTAGGTGTTATACTGCCTTTTTCAAGTCCGTCTATTGTTTTTAAAGCAAATCGCCGCCTATTACGGCTAAACGGTCAAAAGTTCCTCTGCTGTTTCATATTCACCGATTTCGGTTTCCGCTTTTAAAAGCATATCGCCCGTATCAAGTCCGCTGTCCATTTTCATCGTCGTAACGCCGGTAACCTTTTCGCCGTTTATAATCGCCCATTGAATAGGTCCCGCACCTCTGTACTTCGGCAAAAGTGACGCGTGTACATTAACACAGCCGTATTTCGGATAATCTATTATATAATCAGGCAAAATTTTGCCGTATGCGACAACGACAATAAGCTCCGGTTTCAGTTTGTCAAGAACAGGCTGAAGTTCACCGTTTCTCAGTTTTTCGGGCTGATATATATTTTCTATACCTGCCTCAAGTGCCGCCGCCTTAACATCAGTCGGTACAAGTTTATGTCCTCTGCCTTTCGGTCTGTCCGGCTGAGATACAATACCGACAACATCAAGACCTGCGTCTGTCATAGCTTTAAGGCTCGCCGCCGCAAAATCGGGTGTACCCATAAATAAAATTCTCATTCAACCATCTCCGTTAGTCAATAAATCTAATTACTCTGTCCAAGAACAATTTACCGTCAAGGTGTTCAATTTCGTGACAAAAAAGCTCTTGCCAAGAGTTCCTTACCTGTGATTTTAAACCACTTGCCGTCCCTGTCCTGTGCTTTTACGGTTACGACATTCGGTCTTGTAACCTCGCCGAACACTCCGGGTACGCTAAGACAGCCTTCGCTGCCGGTCTGTTCTCCGCTTTCTTCTACTATTTCAGGGTTTATAAGTTCAATTTTACCGTCACCGACATCTATGACAACCGCACGTTTCAGTATTCCCACTTGCGGAGCTGCAAGTCCGACACCGTCACGGCTTTGCATTGTTTATACATATCGTCAAGAAGTATATGAAGTTTTCGTCAAACTTCACTACAGCTTTTGCATTTCTTATAAAGGATTTCATCGCCTTTTTCCCTTATTTCTCTGATTGCCATTATGTTTCCCCTCTCTAATTTATCATACCGGGTGATTTGTCTATTATTATCGCCACATCCGAAAATTCCTTGTTTTTTCTGCATGTCATTTCAGCTTGTGAAAGTATCTCACCCAAGTTATCGTCATCTTCGCATTTAAAAATAATCTGCCATCTGTATTTGTTTTTTATTTTTTGAAATATATGACGGCACGGGTCCTAAAACCTGTATTTTCTGTGATATATTCTGTGTTTTTTCGGCAGTGTTTAAAAATATTTCGCCGTTTTCGCAACAATATTTTCAACATTGCCCTGAAAATGCACACTCACTATTTTACAAAACGGCGGATACCACATAAGCTTTCGTTTTGCAATTTCCTTTATCGTAAAAAGTTCTGTAATTGTGACTTTTTACAAGGCTCACCGCCTCATGTTCGGGCGTATACGTCTGAATAACGGCTCTGCCCTCTTTACTTCCTCTGCCGGCGTCCCGAAACCTGTTCAAGCATTGCAAAAGTTCTCTCACCGCTTCGGTAATCGTTAATATTGAGCATTGTATCTGCCGTTATAACTCCGACAAGCGTTACATTTTCAAAATCAAGTCCTTTTGCCACCATTTGCGTACCGATAAGAATATCGATTTTATCTTTTCAAACTTCTGTAAAATCTTCTCGTGCGACTGCTTTTTACCCGTTGTATCCATATCCATTCTGACAGTTGTCGCATTTGGGAACAGACGGTTTAATTCGTCCTCCACCTTTTGCGTACCGCCGCCTAAATAACGTATATAATTACTTCCGCATTTCGGACAAATCTTATAATTCGGTCGTTCATATCCGCAGTAGTGGCACTTTAATTTATCCTCAAATTTATGATATGTAAGCGATATGTTGCAATTCGGACAATGCGGTACATATCCGCAACTGCGACACGAAACAAATGTAGAAAATCCACGCCTGTTAAGAAACAAAATTGTCTGTTCACCGCGTTTCAAATTTTCTTCGATTTCGTTATACAATTTACCCGAAAGCATACTTTTATTGCCCTTTTCCAACTCGCTGCGCATATCAATAACCGATATTTCGGGCATTTTATTTTATTGTATCTTGTATTCATTTCAAGCAACTTATATTCGCCTGTCTGTGCTTTGTAATAGCTTTTCAACAGACGGCGTTGCCGACGCCAAGACAACCGCCGCACCAAACTGACTTGCTCTGAATATTGCCGTTTCGCGTGCGTGGTATCTCGGTGACATATCCGACTTATAAGTATCGGAATGTTCCTCGTCCATTATTATAACGCCGATATTTTTAAGCGGTGTAAAAATCGCACTTCTTGCACCGATTACAATATCAGCCTCACCGTCACGAATTTTCTTCCATTGGTCATATCTTTCACCGGCGGACAAACCGCTGTGAAAAATAGCAACTCTGCCGCCGAATCGCGACATAAATCTTGAAACCATCTGAGGTGTAAGCGATATTTCGGGTACAAGCATAATCGCACTTTTACCCATATTTATCACATTTTCAATCGTCTGCATAAAAACTTCGGTTTTACCGCTGCCTGTCACACCGTGCAGAAGATATATTCCTCCGTCACCCGATTTTACGGAATTTGTGATTTCATCTATCGCGTATTCCTGTTCCGGTGTCGGAACCATCTTTTCTGTTTTCTCAAAAACTCTGTTCCAATACGGATCACGTTCAACCGTCATATCAAACACATTGACAAGATTTTTCTTTTCAAGTGCTTTTACGGTACTGTGTGAGCCGTTTGTGAATTTCTGCAAATCGGCAAGAGAAACATACTCGTTTTCGCTTAGCACTTCAAGCATTTTTGCTTGAACAGGTGCTTTTCTGCGTAAAATTTCGGCACTTTCAAGTGCTGTTTCTCTGTCACATATAAGCTTTTACACATTTAATTTTTTTTATCCTTAATATCAACCGATTGTCTGTATTCCTTTTTTAAAGTACCCTCTTTAATCATTGCACGGACTTGATTTTGTATATCAACTCCGCACATTTCTTTAAGTTCTTTAAATTCCATACTCCCGCCGTTATCGGTAAGTATTTCCGTAATACGTCGTCTAATCTCCGACTTTTCTTCACTTTTTATTTTCAAGAATAATCCATTCTTTCGTTTTAAGTGCTGTACCCGACGGGACAATCGTATGAATTATATCAAGATATGACGCAAGATATTTTTTGTGCATCCACTCGATAAGTTCAAGCATATCTTCGTCAAAGCCTACGGTATCGTTTGCCGTTCTTATTATGGATTTAAGACGTTTACTGCAACTTGTATCCGCAGTGCCGACACAAAAACCCTCAATTTCTCTGTTACCGGAAGAAAACGGAACAAGCACTCTGCTGCCTATTTTAATTTTGCCTTCAAGTTCTTTCGGGACAAGATAATCAAAAAAAGGTTTGTCAACTTGCTTTGACTTATTATCCACAATAATTTTTGCTATCATTATTATTCGTTATCTTCTGTATCGTCTTCTACGACTTCAACTTCTTCCGGCTGTACATCATCATTACTGTTTAGAGAAAGAATAGCAGCAGCCTTTTCGTCTCCCAAGCCTTTGCACGCTTGATAGCCTCTGAACGAACATATCCTACTTTTCCCTCTACGATTTCCTCTGCCGCAACTGATACAGGTTTTTCATCGCCGTATGCGTCCATATCGTGCATACGTTCTTCACCAATCATTCTCGCACGTTTTGCCGCCATTGTAACAAGTGTATAACGGCTGTCCACACACTTTGAAAGTTCCGAAATTCCAGGTTTAATCATCATAATAATATTCCTCCAGTAATCAATAATTTTCAGCTAATAATTTATCAACAAGGTTACGCTTTTGAACCTTATCACGCATTGTTTCTTCGACTTCACGAACACACTCGCCAAGTTCGTCGTTTACGAATATACAGTCATACTTCGGCGACTGAGATAATTCCCATTTTGCCGCCTCAAGTCGTTCTTCTATTTGTTCTGCCGTTTCACGGCCTCTGTCCTCAAGTCGCTGTTTTAAAACTTTCATTGACGGCGGTGCTATAAACATAAGTACTGCCTCTTCAAAAAGTTTCTTAACTTTAAGTGCGCCTTGCGGCTCGATTTCAAGCAAAACGTTTTTACCGCCCTCAAGCATATCTTCAACAGTCTTTTTCGGAGTACCGTAATAATTGCCGCTGTACATAGCATATTCAAGCATTTCTCCGTTGTCTATCATATTCTTAAAGTTTTCCACCGTTGTATAATTATATGTCACGCCGTCGGTTTCACCTTTGCGTTTTTCTCTCGTTGTTGACGATACGGACAAAAATACGTCGTTATTTTCATTTGCAAGAAGTTCATTACAAATCGTTCCTTTGCCCGTTCCCGACGGTCCGGACATTACAAAAAGTACACCTCTACTCATCGCCTTTAACGCTCTCCTCTCCTGTATCACCGCTAAGTCTGCCTGATACCGTTTCCGTCTGCAAAGCCGACAGAACAATATGGTCGGAATCGGTTACTATAACGGCTCTTGTTCTTCTGCCGTATGTTGCGTTTATAAGATTACCCTTATCCTCCGCCTCACGAATTATACGTTTAATCGGCGCGGACTCTGGACTTACAACTGCCACAACACGTTCGGCATTAACCATATTTCCAAAGCCTATATTTATAAGTTTCATTATATCACCTGTTATTCAATATTTTGAATTTGCTCTCTTAATTTTTCAATTTCACCCTTTAGCGTTACAACGGTTTTGGCGATTTCAATATCTTGCCTTTGAACCGATTGTATTTACTTCACGGTTAATTTCCTGAATTAAGAAATCAAGCTTTCTGCCTGCCGGCGAACCGCTGTTTATTATAGTGTCAAATTCTTCAAAGTGACTGCCAAGTCTTACCGTTTCCTCATTTACTGCCACTTTATCGGCATAAATTGCAACTTCGGTAAGTATTCTTGCTTCGTCTATTTCTTTACCGTCAAGAACTTCTTTAATCTTTTTCGTAAAGTTTGTCACTGTATTCCTTAACAGTCTGCGGTGAACGCTCGTCTACTTCCTTGACAAGTGTACGCATATAGTCAATTCTCTCGCACAAGTCCTTTTGTATTCTCTCACCCTCACGCTCACGCATTGCGATAAAATCGCTAAGTGCGCCGTCAAGAACGGTTTTAACCGTATTCCACAGAGCCTCCTCATCTTCTTCAACTCTTTCGGTTGAGAAAATGTCCGGATTTGACGCAACGTTTGATACTGTTATATCGTCCTTTAATCCGAATTCATCTCTAAGCCGGTATAAAACATCTATGTAATTTTTGCGATTTCCTTATTTAATGTAATCTGCTTGTCGGCAGTTTCGTAGTTCTCTACATTAAGGTATATATCAACCTTACCGCGAGTTATACTTGACGATACATACTTTCTGATTTTATCTTCCAAAAAGCCAAGATGTCTTTGCACTTTTATATTGTAATCCGAATATCTGTGATTTACCGATTTTATCTCCACAAGTATCTTTTTTTCCTTCTGTTACGGCCTCTCGTCTGCCGTATCCGGTCATACTTTTCAGCATAGCACGTTCTCCCGTCTAATATATTATATAGGCATATTAACCCATTATTTTTTATTATACCACAAGTTCTTGTATTTGAACAGTCTTATTTTAAATTTTTTTTGAAAAATTCATTACAAAAATAACAGAAATGTATCCGTCAAGTTTGTTATTTCGACAAAAAACAGACGAACTGTAAATTCAGCTCGTCTGTTTACCGACTTAATTATTTTTTGTTTTTATCGCACTTACAAATAAATCCGTTATATCAGCCGCACCTGTCGGAATTTCAGGTGTCACTATTGTATCGTCCTTTTCCGCATTTGACGATACTGTCATTTTAAGTGACATATCATCAGCATATCCGACTTCTATATTTGCGTCACTTGTTGATTTTGTTGCATCCGTTTCGCTGTTTGCGGAAACGTTGAACTTGAAATCATTTTTTAATTGATTATAGTCACTGTCCGATATATTGCTTATATTTTTTCAAAATGTTAAGCATATCTTCTGATTTGATATTCATTTTTAGGCTGTAACCGCCGTTTTCAGTTTCTGTAACCGTTATATATTTATCCATCTGTTCATACATATCAAACATTGAAGCCAATGAAATAATAGTATCAATATCAGTATCGCCCTCTGTCTGATAAGCACTCTTTAATGTGTCCATAGCCTTTGCAGTATTTCCGCCGACAGCACTGTCCACTATATTTATTGTAGCAGCCGGCACACCGAGAGAAGTCAAGGCTTTGTTTAAATCAATACTGTACCATACATCACTCTTTACGATAAGTGCCAATGCCTTGATTTTTGCATTGTCCGAGCTTTGAGCAAGTTTTTCTATAACATCTGTTTTAAAGTAAACCTTATCATCCGCTACTACTGCGTTAAGTGTTGCGTCATTTACACTGCTTTCATTCAATGAGCCGTTAAACTTCACATCCGCACCCGCAACATTATCTTTATTTTTGCCGTCAATACTTCCGTTTGCCGCAACACTGTATTTACTGTTGCCGTTATTCAAATCAAAACTCACATCAAATGCAGTATATTCTTTATTATATTTCGGTGTTTCCTTATTTAAAAGTTTTGAAATATTCGGTGCCGAGTTTTCAAATTCGTTAAAATAATCGTCAGCATCAAGGATTACAACTGTTTCCGTATTTCCGTCCCAGCCTACCTGCATACCGAATGCGTTACTCATAAAACGAATAGGAACAAGAGTTCTGTCATCAACAATAATCATAGGTGTGTCCATTTTAACGGTTGATTCACTTCCGTTATTGTCTACATATATTGTATCGTCCATAAGTGTAAACTTAATTGTTGTGTCACCCTTTTTAGCCGTTACAAGTCTGCTTGAATCATCATAATCAACGCTTGCGCCCATATTTTCAAGTGCCGCTCTGAACGGTATCATAACTCTGCCGTCAGTATTTACAGGCTTAACGTCATCATATTTTACAACCTTATCATTATATACAATATGTATTTCTGATTTATCACCGTACACGCTCGAAACTTCTTTTACTCTTTCCGCCGCACTTACTGAAAAACACGGTACAACCATTGACGCCACAACTGCCGCCGCAATAAATTTCTTCATATTATTTTTCCTCACTTTCGTATAAAGCATTGCTTTGAGGTTATTATACCACAGCAAAATCGTTTTGGCAATATTTTTATTGTTTTTTATATAAATATGGTATAATAAAAAATAATACATTTACACAGGAGGACATTATGGCATTTGACGCAGTAGCGGTTCGTTGTCTTGTCAAAGACCTTAAAGACAAGCTTATAAACAGCCGTATAGATAAAATACATCAGCCTGAAAAAGACGAAATTACAATAAATTTGAGAACAATGACGGATAATTTTAAACTTGTGCTTTCCGCAAGTCCTGCACATCCGCGTGTTCATTTCACAAACGTTTCAAAGAAAAATCCTATCAGTGCGCCTATGTTTTGTATGCTTTTGAGAAAGCATATTGGCAGCGGTAAAATTACGGATATTGAACAGATTGGCTTTGAACGTATTATAAAATTTTCGATAGAAAGTTATGACGAACTCGGCGACCTTACGACAAAATATCTTATAGTCGAAATTATGGGCAGACATTCAAATATTATTCTTACCAATCAAGATATGCGTATTCTTGACTGTATCAAACACATTGATTTTACGGTAAGTTCGGTACGTCAGCTGCTTCCCCGGACTTGACTATGTTTCACCGCCTGTCCGGGATAAAACTGACCTTACGGAAATAAGCGAAACAGCAAACATAGATTTTTTTCATCACCGATACAGACCGCCGATAAAGCCATTCTTTCCGCAATAGCAGGTATCAGTCCGCTTACATCAAGAGAAATTGTATATCGTGCGTTCGGTCGCACAGACGTGAAGTGTTCGAACTTACGGATAACGGCAGAAATAAACTTTTATACGAAACGGTTAAACTTGCCAAAGACGTTCAGCAAAACAATTTCAGCCCTTGTATGATTATAAATTCCGCCTCGGGCAAGTTAATGGAATTCAGTGCCACGCCTATAACACAGTACGAATCACTTGCGGAAATTAAAGAATTTGACGACATAAGCGTACTTCTTGACACATTTTACAGAACTCGCGATATGCACGAAAGAATGCGTCAAAAGAGTGCCGACCTTGTGAAACTTCTTAACAATAATATAGAACGTGTTTCAAAAAGCTCGGAATTTTAAATAAAACGCTTGCCGATTCGGAGAATAAAGATAAATATAAAATATACGGTGACTTGCTTATGGCAAATCTTTATAATATAAAAAACGGTCAGTCGAGCGTTGAAGTTATAGATTACTACAAAGAGGATTCGCCTACCGTAAAAATTCCGCTTTCGCCGCAGCTTTCACCGTCACAGAATGCACAGAAGTATTACAAGCGATATAACAAGGCGAAAAATGCCGAAATTGAGGCAGCAAAACAAATTGAAAACGCCAAAATGACCTTGAATATCTCGAAAGCACACTTGCCGCTATCGAAACATCTGATACGGAATCAGACTTAAACGCAATTCGTGCGGAACTGATTGCCGAAGGCTATTTAAACAGAAAGTTCAATCCAAAAAAGCAAAAACAAAATGCGTCAAAACCTATGCACTTTGTAAGTTCCGACGGTTTTGATATTTATGTGGGCAAGAATAATACCCAAAACGATTACCTTACATTAAAATTTGCAAATTCGTCTGATTTGTGGTTTCATACCAAAAATATTCACGGCTCGCATACAATCATAAAACTCGGACTTGATAAAGACGTTCCGAAAACGACAATCACGGAGGCTGCCGAACTTGCGGCATACTATTCAAAAAGGTCGTGATTCATCACAAGTTCCCGTTGACTTTACGCAGATTAAAAATGTCAAAAAAGCCAAACGGTGCAAAACCCGGTATGGTGATATATGATTATTACAACACAATATATGTTACACCGAAAGAATTAAAAAATGAGTAGTCAATGAATGACTACTCGTTTTCGTTTATAAACTTTTGTATTTCTTCCATAAATTCTTTGCCGTATTTACGTTTTTTTTCATTTCGCCGACACCGGAGATATTCAAAAATTCACTGTCCGTAACAGGACGTTTACGGCACATTTCACGAAGTGTAGAATCTTGAAATATAACATACGCAGGAACACTTGCCATAACGGCACGTCTGTTACGAAGTTTTTTAAGTCTTTCAAACAGTCTGTCTTCCTCAGACGTCAAAACGGTATCCTTCTTATGAGTATAAGAAACTTCCTTAATCAATTTCATCGAAAGCTCTTTACCGTTTAATATTTCCTTTGTTTTCGGTGTGGGCTGTACAGTCCTGTAATTCATTTCGTCAACTTCAAGATAGCCCTCTTGAATTAAATAATCAATAATATATCTTATCCTTTTTAAGCGACATATCGCTCATAATTCCGTATGTAGAAATAGTATCAAGGTCAAGTCTTTTTTATTTTGTCGAGCTTACTTCCGTAAAGCACCTCCGCCAAAAGCGTCTTACCGCAACTTCTCCCCTTTTTTCGTATTCTGTATACACAGGACACTATTTTTTGTGCGTCAACGGTTATATCCGTTGTTTCAAAATTAGTATTGCAATTTCCGCAGTTGTCACAGTTAAGCGGCGGATTTTCGCCGAAATATTCAAGAATAAATGCTCTGAGACACTCACTTGTAGTGCAATAAAACGTCATCATTTTCAAGCGTTCAAAATCCTTTTCCATAATTTTGATACGCATTTGGTCTGATATTTCGAGTTTTCATCCGGATTTTCGATAAAATATCTTGCAGTATTGACATCACGGGCACTGTAAAGCATAATACAGTCTGCATCACCGCCGTCACGTCCGCTCTGCCCGCCTCTTGATAATAGCTTTCAATATTTTTCGGCATATTGTAATGCACAACAAGATAAACATTCGATTTATCTATCCCCATACCGAATGCGTTCGTTGCAACCATTATTTCACATCGGTCGTATATAAAATCGTCTTGATTTTTCTGCCTTTCGTCATCGTCAAGTCCTGCATGATACCTTGTCGCATCATATCCGTTGTCATTAAGTCTTTCACACACTTCCTCAACCGTTTTTCTTGTCGAGCAATACACTATCGCACTTTGATTTTTATGACTGTCCAAAATATCACAAAGTGCCGTAAATTTATCTTTCGGTCTTTGCACTTCAAAATACAGATTTTCTCTGTTAAAGCCCGTAACCTTAACATACGGATTGTTCAGTTTCAGAATACGAATTATATCTTCTCTTACATCGTCGGTCGCCGTTGCGGTAAAAGCAGCTATAATCGGTCTGTATGAAAGTTTTTTATAAATTCTTCTATTTTTTTCAAATATCCCGGTCTGAAATCGTGTCCCCACTGCGATACACAATGTGCTTCATCTATGGTTATCATAGAGATTTTCACTGTTTGTGCTACCCTTTATAAATCCCTCAAGTTCAAGCCTTTCGGGTGCAACATATATTATTTTATACATACCCTTGTAAATATTGCTTACAACTTTATTTTGCTGTGCCAAAGTCAGCGAACTGTTTATGTATGCGGCGGCAACACCCGACTGAACAAGTGAATTTACTTGGTCAATCATAAGTGATATAAGCGGCGAAATTACAATCGTTATACCTTCCATCATCAGTGCCGGTACTTGGTAACACATTGATTTCCCCGCACCTGTCGGCATTATTCCGAGAATATCGTTTCCTTCTAATATATTATCTATAATCTCGGACTGTCCGTCACGAAACTTCCTGTGTCCGAAATATTTTTAAGAACTTTTTCCTTTTTCATCAATATACTTCTTTCGTTTGCATATGTTACTACTATTTTATCGAAAAGATAATATATTGCAAGAACTAATTTATTAAGTATCAAAAACGGTATCATCAGATACCGTTTCAGATTGCAACAAAAAACGCAACGGTTTTGTCTACTTTATTTTGGGAGTTTGAGGTGCTTTTTCAGTAGTTTTGCCGTTGGCAAAACCGCTCTGCGAGCGTCGGATGTCTTTCCGATACGACCTCATTCAAAATCATTTCTGGCGACATGTGCGGCAGAAATGGCTTAAAATCTAAAGTTTCGACTTTGGAGGAACTTTATGATTTTTCTCTAAAAAATACTCAAAAATTGCATCGTATGATGTGATTTTTTGGGATGGTGACATTTTGTCACCATCCTATGCTTTACTCCCATATTGCCGAATATGCGCATTCGCCGTGTTCACTGTCGTCAAGACCGACATTTTCACTGTTTTCATCAACACGAAGTTTTGTAAACAATCTTACAATACCCACACAAATCAATGTTCCGACAACCGCAACGGCTATTGTTACCAATATACTAAGCACCTGTGCCACGAACAAGTGATAATCACCGAAAACAAGACCGTCCCATTTAGCTACCGGATTAATCGAAGTTTGTGCAAACAAGCCTGTTGCGATACCGCCCCATATACCGCCGATACCGTGACATCCGAATGCGTCAAGTGCGTCATCATATCCGAATTTCGGTTTTAGTACAGATAATGCAAAGTAACAAATCGGGCTGACAAGTGCACCGATAATAAACGACGCCCATATCGGTACGAAACCTGCACCCGGTGTAATTGCCACCAAACCGATAACACCGCCTGTACAAGCTCCGACTACTGTCGGCTTTCCGCCTTTGATTATATCTATAATCATCCATGAAAGCATTGCACAAGCCGCAGAAGTGTTAGTTGTTGTAAATGCGTGAAGTGCAAGACCGTCTGCCGCAAGCGCACTTCCTGCATTAAATCCGAACCAACCAAACCACAAAAGTGACGCGCCGAGTACAACAAACGGAATATTATGCGGTACGACACTTCTTTTCTCAATGCCTTTTCTCTTACCGATTAATATTGCAAGCACAAGACCCGAAACACCGGAGCTTATATGTACAACGTTACCGCCGGCAAAGTCGATTGAGCCGATTTGAGCAAGAAATCCGCCGCCCCAAACCATATGAGCCATCGGATAATAAACCACAAACTGCCACAAGAATACAAATAAGAATATTGCTTTAAATTTCATTCTTCCCGCAACCGCACCTGTAATAAGCGACGGTGTTATAATGGCAAACATCATCTGAAACAACGCAAAACCCATATTAGGGATATTGTCACTGTAAGGACCTGCCTCCGCTCCGACACCGTTAAACGCAAACCACTTTAAGTTTCCTATTACTCCGCCCAAGTCACCGCTGAATGAAAGCGAATATCCGCAAAGTACCCACAATACCGACGAAAGTCCCATAAATGCTACTGACATCATCATTGTATTGAGCACGTTTTTCTTTGTGCAAGACCGCCATAGAAAAATGCCAATCCCGGTGTCATCAAAACACATACGTTGCCGCAATTATCATAAATCCTATATCGCCACTGTTTAACATATTTTTATACCCCCTATAATAAAGCCTCTCTGTCCTCTTCGCCTGTTCTTACTTTTTATAACTCTCGATAAAGGTGAAATAAAAATCTTACCGTCACCGATTTCACCTGTTCTCAAAACCGAAATTGCCGTATTAACAACATCATCAACAGGCACTGTACATACAACCATTTCAATTTTTATCTTCGGAAGTAAGTCAACGCTGTACTCAACACCTCTGTAACGGTGCTTTTGTCCCTTTTGCACACCGTAACCCAATACGTTGGATACGGTCATTCCGTTAATCGATTTCGTTTAAGGCCGTCTTTAAATCCTCAAGTTTGCTTTGTCTGGTGATAATTTCGATTTTTGTCATTTCTGCCATGACTATATACTCCCCTTTCTCTTAAACATAAAAGCGCGTCTGACAAATTGACCGCAATCAATCCGACAAACACGCCTTTGTGTTTAATTTAACTATTATTTTTATTTCGATTGAACCGTAAAAAAAAAAAGACGCATTTGTAAGAATATTCTCTTACAAACACGTCCTTGTGTTCAATCACTGTAACATTATTATACAACACTAACTTTTGTTGTCAACAGTTTTTTGAAATTTTTCTAAAGAGAAAGCGAGCTAATTTATTAGCTCGCTGAGGGGTATATATATTAATCTTTGAAAAAAAGAGATTAACCTTATTAAATTACATTGATCTTTTCTCGTTATACGATACAACAAAGTCAGGGTATGCTGATGCAAGACCATGTTCTGTTGAGTCAAGACCTTCAATTTCTTCTTGCGGCTTAGCACGAAGCAATCCTGCCTTCTTCAATACAACAAACAGAATTGAACCAACGATTGCTGCCCAAGCGATTAGTGAAACAGCACCCAAAGCTTGAACACCCAAAGCCTTTAGACCGCCGCCATAGAACAGACCAAGTAATTCTGCACCGGCACTTGTATCTGAAGCAAACAAACCGACTGCGATTGTACCCCAAAGGCCGCATATACCGTGAACACTGATTGCACCGACAGGGTCGTCAACCTTAGCTTTGTATCAATAAACGGAATTGCAAGACACATCAAAATTGCACCGACAACACCGATAATAATTGACGCAAACGGAGTTACAAGGTCACAAGGAGCTGTGATTGCAACAAGACCGCCAAGAACACCGTTTAGAGTCATTGAAACATCAGGCTTACCGTAACGAATCCATGTAAAGAACATTGTTGTGATTGCAGCTGCACTGAAGCGGCAAGGTTAGTTGTGATAAATACCTTAGCGGCTACTTGTACGCCACCGTCTGAAAGACCGCCTGTTGATGCAGGGTTAAATCCGAACCAACCTACCCAAAGGATAAGTACGCCAAGTGCACCGATAAGAATGTTGTGACCCGGAATAACGTTTACTTTTCCGTCCTTTGTGTACTTGCCGATTCTCGGACCAAGAATTGCAGCACCTACAAATGATAATGTACCGCCAAGCATATGTACGATTGCACTACCTGCAAAGTCATGGAAGCCTAACTCTGACAACCAGCCGCCGCCCCATACCCAGTGACCTGCGATTGGGTAAATGAACAATGAAATAGCCGCACTGTAGATACAATATGCTTTGAAGTTTGTTCTTTCAGCCATTGCACCCGAAACGATTGTTGCAGATGTTGCACAGAATACTGTTTGGAAGAACAATGCCGTATAATCCATATTCTCTGCACCTGCCATACCGTTCATAAACATATCTCCGAACGGAATACCGATAAACCCGTTACCTTCGCCGTACATAAGTCCGTAACCGATAAACCAATAAATAATTGAACCGAACATAAAGTCAACTATGTTCTTCATAATAATGTTACCTGTGTTTTTACTTCTTGTAAAGCCTGCTTCAACCATTGTGAAACCTGTTTGCATAAAGAACACCAATACACCGCCAAAGAATAACCAAAAACAGTCTACTGCTGTTGTTAATAGTTCTGTACTCATAATCAATCAATCCTCCTATTTAATGAAACTTTCTATAATAAAGCCTCTCTGTCTTCTTCCGGTTCTTACCTTAATAACTCGTGATACCGGAGAAATGAAAATCTTACCGTCACCGATTTCGCCTGTTCTTAAAACCGAAATCGCCGTATTTACAACATCTTCAACCGGTACTGTACATACAACCATTTCAATCTTAATTTTCGGAAGTAAATCAACGTTATACTCAACACCTCTGTACTGATGTTTCTGACCTTTCTGTACACCATATCCAAGAACATTGGTAACTGTCATACCGTTGATTCCGATTTCATTCAAAGCTGCCTTTAAATCTTCAAGCTTGCTTTGTCTGGTGATAATTTCGACTTTTGTCATTTCTGCCATGACTAAACTCCCCTTTCTTTTTAAACAAAAAAGCGTGTCTATCGAAGTTTTCTGATACTTTCGATAAACACGCCTTTGTGCTTAATTATAATGTATAATATTAAGTTTTCCTAATTGAACTGAAAAAGCGCATTCGTAAGACCTTTTTTCAATCTTACGAACACGCCCTTGTGTTCAATCTCTTTAACTTTAATTGCATTATACGCCTATGGATTTAAAATGTCAATAGCTTTTTTTAATTTTGACTAACATTACAAAATAAAAGTTACTTTGCACTTATTTATTTAGAAAATATAAACAAACCTTGACACCAATCAACAAAATCCGTACTATATGTTGACAAACCACTCATTGAGTGGTACAATAATAAAAATGACATAAAGGAGATATAAAACAGTATGTACTGCGTAGGCAATTACAACTCAATAAAAGCAGACAAAAGGGTATTCTGTTTCCCTTTATTTCTATTTTCTTTTTTAAAAACCAATTGACAATGTTATTTATTCATTGTCTTTTTTTGGGCTATATAGCCTAATTCACTAACATGGAAGGAGAACAATTATGAAAGCACAGCTTATTTTGGAAAACGGTATGCGTTTTTCGGGAACGCTTTTCGGCGCTGAGAAAAACATCGTCGGAGAAGTAGTTTTCACAACCGGTATGACAGGCTATCAGGAAACTCTTACTGATCCGTCTTTTGCAGGTCAGATTGTCACTATGACTTTCCCTCTTATCGGTAACTACGGAATTAATCTTGAGGATATGGAGGCAAAGCACACTAATCTTAAAGCATTTGTAGTAAGAGAAAAGTGTGATTTTCCGTCTAACTTCAGAAATGAAATGAACCTTGATGATTTTCTTCGTCAACAGGGTGTTGTAGGTATTGAGGGTATCGATACAAGAGCACTTACAAGAGTTATCCGTGAAGCAGGTACAATGAAGGGTGTCATTATGCAGGGCGAGCCGAGTGATGAAGAAGTCAATGTAATTATGAACTCTCTTGACAACAGTCACGTTATTATGGACACAACTGCCGAGCAGGTATATACATTAAATGAAACAGGCAGACCGCACGTTGCTTTCATAGATATGGGTGCAAAACAAGGTATTATCCGCGATTTATTGAAGAGAGGCTGTAAAATTACAGTATTCCCTGCCAACATTCCCGCTTCGGTTATCGAAGAAGCAAATCCGGACCTTGTATTCCTTTCAAACGGTCCCGCGATCCGCTTGACGCTCCGGTACAGTTGATACTGTTAAGCAATTAATAGGTAAATATCCAATCTGCGGTATCTGTATGGGACATCAGATTATAGGTCTTGCACTTGGCTGCGAAACTAAGAAATTAAAGTTCGGTCACCACGGCGGAAACCACCCTGTAAAAGACCTTACAACAGGCAATGTTTTCATTACAAGTCAAAATCACAACTATATAGTTGCAGATTTGCCGGACACTGTTGAAGAAACATTTGTAAACGTAAATGACGGTACTTGCGAGGGTATCAGACATAAAACTCTACCAATCCAAAGCGTTCAGTTCCACCCTGAAGCATCACCGGGACCGCTTGATACAGGTTGGTTATTTGACAGATTTTTAAAGGGGGTAAACTAATATGCCTTTTAGATAAAAGTATAAAGAAAGTTCTTGTTATAGGCTCAGGTCCTATCGTAATCGGACAGGCTGCCGAATTTGACTATTCGGGTACACAGGCTTGTCAGGCAATTAAAGACGAGGGTATTGACGTTGTACTTGTAAACTCAAACCCGGCTACAATTATGACTGACAGAGGTATGGCTACAAACACTTATATTGAGCCGCTTACCGCAGAATATGTAGAAAAGATTATTCAAAAAGAACGTCCGGACTCAATCATCGCCGGTATGGGCGGTCAGACAGGTCTTAACCTTGCTTGTGAGCTTTACGACAAGGGTGTTTTTGAAAAGTATAATATGAAGGTTATCGGTACTTCAATTCCGTCTATCAAAGAGGGTGAGGACCGTGACAGCTTTAAGCGTCTTATGGAACGCACAAATCAGCCGATTGCTCCGTCTGAAATCGTTACAGATGTTGAATCGGGTCTTGCATTTGCAAAGAAAATCGGCTACCCTGTCATCGTTCGTCCCGCTTACACACTTGGCGGTACAGGCGGCGGTATTGCTGAAGATCCCGAACAGCTTGAAACAATCCTTTCACAAGGTTTGCACCTTTCAAGAGTAGGTCAGGTTCTTCTTGAAAAAGTCAATCAAGGGTTGGAAAGAAATCGAATTTGAAGTTATGTGTGACGGTGCAGGTAACTGTATCACGGTATGTTCAATGGAAAACATCGACCCTGTCGGTGTTCACACAGGTGACTCAATCGTTGTCGCTCCTGCACTTACTTTGGCTGATAAGGAATATCAAATGTTGCGTAAAGCGGCTATTGATATTATCAATTCAATAGAAATTAAAAGGCGGTTGTAACGTACAGTTTGCGCCGATCCTGAAAGCTTTAACTATGCGGTTATCGAAATTAACCCTCGTGTGAGCCGTTCATCCGCACTTGCATCAAAGGCAACAGGCTACCCTATCGCTAAGATTGCTGCTAAGATTGCACTTGGTTACAACCTTGACGAAATTAAAAATGCCGTTACAGGTAAAACATACGCTTGCTTTGAACCTGCTATCGACTACGTTGTAACAAAAATTCCAAAATGGCCGTTTGATAAATTCTTCGGTGCAAAGCGTAATCTTGGTACAAAGATGATGGCTACAGGTGAAATTATGGCTATCGGCAATACTCTTGAATCATCACTTCTAAAGGGTATTCGTTCACTTGAAATAAAACAATACACACTTGAAAGAAAATCTTCAAAGAAACGTACCACCGTTGAATTAAAACAACGCGTTATCGTTCCCGATGACGAAAGACTTTTCGACCTTGCAGAGCTTATCCGCAGAAATTACAATATGGAAAAGCTTGCCGAAATCACAGGTATGGATCCATTCTTCTTGCAGAAAAATTTAAAAATATCGTAGACGCAGAAGAAGAATTAAAGAAATATAAATTAGCCGATTTGACTTATGACATTCTAAAGAAATATAAGAAAATGGGCTTTAGTGATAAGGGCATTTCAGAACTTATCGGTTGTGACGCAGACGAGGTATATAATCTTAGAAAATCTTTTGGGTATTATCCCTGTTTACAAAATGGTTGATACTTGTGCGCGGTGAATTTGAGGCTGTTTCTCCGTATTATTACTCAACATATGACGAAACTACAGAGTCATTCCCTTCTGATAAGAAAAAGTTATCGTTATCGGTTCGGGTCCTATCAGAATCGGTCAAGGTATCGAATTTGACTATTGCAGTGTTCATTCTGTTCTTTCTCTTGAAAAAGCAGGTATCGAAACAATTATTATAAACAACAACCCTGAAACAGTAAGTACAGACTTTGATACATCAGACAAACTATACTTCGAGCCGCTTACAGAAGAAGATGTTTACAACATTATCGAACTTGAAAAGCCTGACGGTGTTATTCTTCAATTCGGCGGTCAGACTGCTATCAAACTTGCAAACTTTCTTGACAGTATGCACGTTCCTGTACTTGGTACACAGCCTAAGTACATTGACGAGGCTGAAGACAGAGAAAAGTTTGACGAAATGCTTGAAAAACTTAACATAAAGCGTCCAAAGGGTAAGGCTGTTTGGAGTGTTAAGGAAGGTATTGAAGAAGCTAATAAGCTTGAATATCCGTTACTTGTAACGTCCGTCATACGTTCTTGGCGGTCAAGGTATGGAAATTACAAGAAACGAAATCGACCTTGTAAGATACCTTACAGACGCATTTATTAAAGATACAAAAATCCTGTTCTTATCGACCGTTATCTTGGCGGACGTGAACTTGAAGTTGACGCTATTTGTGACGGTACAGACGTTCTTATTCCGGGTATCATGGAACACCTTGAAAGAGCCGGTGTACACAGCGGTGACTCAATTTCAATTTATCCACCGCAGAATGTACCTCAGCATATTATTGATAAAATCGTTGACGTAACATACAGAATTGCACTTGAACTAAAGGTTATCGGTATGATTAACATTCAGTTTATCGAATTCAGAGATGAACTTTATATTATCGAAGTAAACCCACGTTCAAGCCGTACGGTACCTTATATCACAAAGGTTACAAACGTACCTGTTATTGATATTGCAACAAACATTATGCTTGGCAAATCACTAAAAAGAAATGGGTTATTCAACAGGTATTGCACCGCAGACAAATACAGTCGCTATAAAGTTCCTGTATTCTCAACCGAAAAAATTACCGCAGGTTGAAGTAAGTCTTGGTCTGAAATGCGTTCGACAGGTGAGGTTTTAGGCGTAGGTCAAAACTTCCACGAGGCTATGTACAAAGGATTTACTGCCGCCGGTACAACAATTCCAAAGGCAGGTTCAACAATTCTTGTTACGGTTCGTGAAATGGATAAAGAAAACTTCTTGCCTATCGCAAAGAAATTCCACGAACTTGGCTGCAAGTTTATTGCCACTGCCGGCACTGCAAAATTGCTTGAAGATAACGATATTCCGGTACAAGTTGCAAAGAAGATTTCAGAGGGTGTTCCGAATATCCTTGATGTTATCAGAAGCGGTATGATTGATCTTATCATCGACATTCCTAAGAAGGGTAATGATATTCATTCAGACGGATTTAAAATCAGACGTACAGCTATTGAGTGCGACGTTTCGATTATGACAAGTCTTGACACTGTTAAAGCACTTGTTGATGTTATGGAACATCGCTACACACCTGATACTGTTGAAGTTATTTCACTTTCGGATATTAAATAACATACAAAAAGCGGAGATTTTAAAAATCTCCGCTTTTTGTATGTTATTTATTATTGAAGTATCGCCAAATCGTTTGCTTCACACATATTGCTTATTCCGTAAAGTATAAGCACCTCATCATAACTGTTATGCTCCGTCAATGCAGATACATTATTAAGATAATACCTCAAGTCCACCATATCAATCTGCGAACAATTTTCAGCCATAAACGGCACGAAACAATGTGCATAGCTGTCTTTTATCACAAGCACTTTCTTACCGTCATCATTATCGTTATTCACAATCCTTTCAAAATTATGATTTCCGTCAAGGAACACGGGTATTTATCAAGTTCTTCGAGATGTTCTTTAAAAACCTATCGTCACAAACCTCATCTTCAAAGCCGTCATTAATCGTCACCGTAACATTAATCGGATATTCCCACGTTTCTATACTGTCAGATTTTTCGTACCACAATGCACTTTTTTGAATAAGTCGTGCCGAAAAATCCGTCTGTACTTTCAATATCATAATCACTGCGAACTTCAATATTTTCACTTCCCGCCCACTTTTTTATATGCCAAATACGCACCGTAACTTGTCCAGTGGTGGTCGGTTTTATAATAAATCTGCTTGTCCTTGTTTTCGGTCAGAGTATCGCGTATATCAATAAATTCTACGTTCTCTGCCCTGTTTTTATATCGTCGATTATTTCGCCGTCATTATATTCGGTATGAACTTTCGGAAGTTCTTCCGACATTATATATCCAGTTGACGGTACAACAATAAGTTTTGTTTCGATACCCGTATTTTTCACGAAATTATTTATCGCTGTTATATTTGCATTTAATTTCTCTTCATCACACTTTACAGGTGTGTTAATAATATACCCGTCTTTTCCTTTATATACCCCATTTGAGCCGTTACGTCCCGAATAAAGCATATAATATGAATCGGTTGACGCAAAGAAATTTCTTGCGGGAAAGTGGTCTGAAATATATGTTTCAAAATCCTTTTCCCATTTTCCGTTAAACAATTTTTGTACACTGAATTCAGGGAATTTTGCAAGTGTTCGTTTTTCGTTCACCGAAACCTCTTGTTTCGGCAAAATGCGATAAGCACCGCCATTGCACCTATAAATCCGCAAAACAATACTGTAAGCAATATATCTCTTTTTTTAGCCATTATATCACCCCCTTAGAAACGGAAATACAGGAACGGATTATAGCTTTGATTTACCAGTGACGCCGTACAAAGCACAATCACAACCGCACAAAATGCAATTTCCAACACGCCCATATACTTTTTATCCTTTAATTTCAAATACGTGTTCTTCCATATCGGAAGTGACGCCATTGCCGTCACAATCAAAATCGGCAAATACATAAGTATTGTACTGAGCGTATCACCGCCGATAATACCGTTTTTCAACGTAAACATACTTGTCAAATACGTCGCAAATTGTCCGAAATCTTCAAAATAGAAAATTGTCCAACCGAGAAGTATTAAAAACAATGCGTATATGTGTTTGGGCAAAGGCGGCAATTTTTCAAGATATTTGCCGTACACATATTTTTCAAGCACAAGGATAACAAAATAATAAATTCCCCACGCAATAAAATTAAAATTTGCACCGTGCCATAATCCTGTCAATGCCCAAACCGCAAACAAATTAAAAATCACACGCGGTAATTTGCACCTGTTGCCGCCGAGCGGAATATAAACATAGTCACGAAACCATGAACTAAGCGAAATATGCCATCTGTGCCAAAACTCAGTTATCGTCTTTGAAACATACGGATAATTAAAGTTTTTCATAAATTCAAAACCGAACATTTTACCCAGTCCGCAAGCCATATCGGAATATCCCGAAAAGTCAAAATATATCTGAAACGCGTATGAAATTATGCCAATCCACGCACCGACTATGCCGTTTGACGATGTTCCTCTGATTGTATCCCAAAGTACACCCATTTGATTTGCGATAAGAACTTTCTTTGCCAAACCCACAACAAACAACTTTATACCGTCGGCAAACTGCGATATGTTTTCACGTCTTTCATCAAGCATTTTCGCAATGTCTGTATATCTTACAATCGGTCCTGCTATTAGCTGTGGAAAAAAATGAAACATACGTTCCGAAAGACACAAGGCTTTTTGTGCTTTAGTGTCCCCTCTGTAAACATCAATCGTATACGATAACGTCTGAAATGTATAGAATGAAATTCCTATCGGCAACGGTAAATTGATTTTCGGCATAGAGCTAAACGGCGGAATTGCTCTCAATATATCAGTCACAAATCCCGTATATTTAAACACCGCCAAAAGTCCTAAACTAATTACAAGCGACAAAACCAAAAACGTTTTTTACGTTTTTGGTTATCACGGTATTTTTCTATCAGCAGTCCGAATATATAATTCGACACGACAGAAACAATCATTATTAAAATAAAAACAGGCTCTCCCCAACCGTAAAATATAAGATTGGCCAAGAGTAAAAATGCATTTCTGAATTTTCTCGGCACAATATAGTATACCGCCAAAACTATCGGCAGAAACACAAACAAAATAATAAACTTGAAAAGTACACTACCTACACCCTTTCAAATTATTTTGTATATTGGTCAATTATGCTCTGTACGCTTGATGAGTCCTCGCTTACGCATACGATAACGTAATCACCGACAGTTTCAACAACGCAGTCGTCAAGCTTTGACACTTCATTCGGTGCATAGCTTGTGTATGTTGTTTTTTGTTTTTCAATATGTTGTTCGGCTTTTTCTTTCACAGATTCCGTATCTGATGTTTTAAATATTGTAATTTCATCAACAACCGCCGGTGTACCTGTGTATGACACACATTCTTCAACTTCGCCGTCTGAAATCATATATCTCTTTTCAGCAATATCCGATGAAACCTCCGTAAGCTGTTCCGCAAATTTACCGTCACTCGACAATGCCGACGCAAGCTCATTTATATCAACAGCCTTACCTCCGCAGCCTGCAAGCGATACGCACATCATAACTGCCGCCAAACCAAAAACTAATTTTTTCATCTCAATATATCCTCTCTTCTGATTATTGTATATTATTTTGTATATAAACCAAGCACTTTTTATAATAATCTTCTCCGAAATGAATACCGTCACTCGCCACTCCGTCAGGCAAATTGCCGTCCTCTCCTACAACGGCACTGTATACGTCCGCATAGACAACACCTTTGCTCTCGGCAAGTTTCTTTATCAATTCATTGTATTTAACTATCTGCTCGTTATTTGTATTATCCACGTTATTGTCCGATACCTCTTTGGTTACCGGGGTTATCGCAAGCAAATATATTTTTGCCGTACTCTGATATGACTTTGCTTTGTCAATAAGTGCACCGTACTGCTCTACAAATGTATCCGAATTAGCCCAACCAAGTTCGTTTTCACCGAATATCATAAATATTTTATTGTACTGCTTGCCGTTGTTAAGTTCTTCGATAACAGGCACTGTACCCGTTGACGTGGATTTCGTCATTGCGTCATTGACATTCAAACCGATTCTCGCAAAATAATCCACACCTTCTACAAGGCTGTAATTCATCATTCCGTCTACGAACGAATTACCGATAAACGCCGAATTTTGATAATAATTTTGGTCAATATTCGATGAATTTGATTTTGTGCCGGTGCAGTTGTCGGCGTCTGCGTTGACATAGCCGCAAGCTCCTCCTGTCTTTTCTGCTCCGCCCTTTGCGATACGGACGACACGCACCCTTTAATTGCGAATATAACAAGAGCTGCGATTATAATTGCAACTGCAAATACAAATACTCTGCGAATTAAAATTTACGTCTGCGTTGTTCACGCAAACGCTTTCTTCTGATCATTTCAAGACGTTCTTTCTGATTCAAAATTCTCTCCCCTTAATTTATACATCAATAAAGTGGCACTATAAAATAGTACCACTGTTTTATTCTTTAGTCAATAGCTTATGTCAAATTCAGTCGAATTTATGTTTCCAAATATGAAGCACAATTCTTACATAAATCGTTCTGTAATTTTTCTTTTCATACACTTAAAAATCGGATGGTTTATTTCTATACCGTCACAAGATATATCGTCCATAAAAATATCCGTTATTTCTTTTAACCTCGCATACCTTGCCTTGCGGTTTAACTTCAAGTTCGGATTAAACAAAAAGCAGAAACTTCCGAATGTTTTATGAAAATAATCATCATAAATTCTCTGCAAAACATCTTTGTTATTTCTGTTCCAGCTTAAAACAATGTCCTTAACGTACATTGTAGACTGTCTTGACGTATCAAAATATCAAAGCGATACTTATCCCAAAATCTTTTATATGAGTTTACATAGTATCTGCAAAGCACATCGCCTGTCATATAAAAACTGTCTATACAGTTTACATACCTTGCAACAAAAACATCGTCCTCGCTTTTTTCTGAGCTTAGGAAACTCAATACTGTTTTTTCTGATTATATCGGTCTTGTACAGCTTAAACCAAGCCGCCCCTTTGAATACCGTGTTCGCCGTACATAAACATATGCTCATAATAATCTTTTCGTGCATCTCCGCCTGTACGTTTAAGTCCGTCAGCCTTTTTTGACAGTGCGGAAAACCTTTTCACCGTCAAACATAGAAAAACTGCATACAACAAGGTCGGTATTTTCATTTTCCATATACCGGACAAATTTTTCTATCGCATTTTTTTCAAGATAATCGTCTATATCAAAGAAATATATATAATCGCCCGTTGCCTTTCTCAGTGCAAGATTTCTTGCCGCACCCGGTCCTTCGTTGTTTTTGCCGAATACCGCAATACGTCTGTCCTTATCCGCCTCGGCAAGGCATTTCATATAACTTCCGTCTTTTGAACCGTCATCAATTATTATAATTTCAAGATTTTCATATGTCTGTTCCGTTATACACTTAATTCCGCTTTCAACCCAATCTTCCATATTGTATACGGGAATTATGATACTTACTTTTTTCATACTCAACCTCTGTCGCAAATTTCTTTTATAGCCTCAAAATTACGCTGTGAATTATTTTCATCTCTAAGCGTAAAGAATTTATCAATTTTTTTCTGTACTTATCATCAAGCACGCAACCGTTTTCAAGTATTCTGTCAAGTTCGTCTATAACGTCATTTTCATCATACAAAATTTCACCGAAACCGTCACGGTCATAGTCAAAATAACCTTCTTCGTAATGCTGTTGTCTGAATGACTCTTTGTCAAACTGATAGAAAATCATAGGTTTTTCCATATATCCGTAATCAAAAACACGCTTGAAAAATCGGTTATAAGAACGTCCGATTTAATAAGTAAATTTTGCACCGTACTGTCATTGAACGTAACAATCTTAACTCGTTCGCCGCCTTTAAACGTATCAATAAATCTCTGAAACTCAATATGAGGATAGAAAAGCAATTCATAATTGTATTTTTCAAGAACGTTTTTCAATTTTTCACTTGCAAGAAAATTTGAATACACCTTGTAATATTCGCTTTTTACAAATTCTTTTTTTGTCAGCCCCTTGAAGATTGTATCGCCAAGTCGGCATAAAGCAAAACTTTTTGGTCGGCTGTTCATTTTATACAGTGCGTCATAACGGCACAAACCGAGCATTTTCACAACGTTATCCTTATATCCGTACAAACTCTTGACATACTCGTATTCAGGCTTTGCCGAACACACAAACAAATCCAAATTCACATTATTGTTATACAAATATGTAAGGTTATCCTTGATGATACCGTGCTGTAAAATATCTTTTTTGCCCCTTATAATACCCTTTTTATCAGCCTTAACAAAAAATCTATGTACGGTGTATAACCCATAATATGTGTACTGATTTTTACTTTTGACAGCACAAGCGAAATGTAATGTTCAAAACTGTTATGATTTATAATTCTGCCGAGTTTTTCCACACGTTCTCTGTCAGCGGGAATCTTTCGTTATTGCGTAAGCAATATTGATTTCAGGATGATTTGCGGTAATGTACTTGAACAAATAATACGCATTATCCCTTGCGTCAATTCCACGCTCCGCTATAAGCCATAAATCCTTATACTTTTCTTTATTTTTTCGCAAAAGGTGCGACAATTACCGCCGCACCGTATTTTACGAAACGGGAAATATAATCCTTTGACTTCTTTATAAATGTATGCAAATTCATATATATCCTCCAATTATGCAAAGATTACTTTATTTCTCCGTGTTTTTTTCATACTGCGTGATTTGCGACACCTTATTGTTGTCGTCAACAAATACAACTGTCGGTCTGTGTTCTTTTGCCTCGTCCGCCGTCATATTGCAGTATGCCATAATAATAACTTTATCACCCTTTTGAACACACCTTGCCGCCGCACCGTTAAGGCATATAACGCCCGAATTTTCTTCTCCGGCTATTGTATACGTTTCAAAGCGCTGACCGTTGTTTACGTCAACTATCTGCACCTTTTTCATATTCAAGTATACCGGACGCTTTCAAAAGTGCCGTATCAATCGTTATACTTCCGACATAATCAAGTTCTGCCTGTGTAACGGTTGCACGATGTATCTTACCTTTAAGCATTGTTAATTCCATTGCTTATTTTCTCCTTACTCAATTGCAAAATTATCTATTAAACGTGTTTTTCCGATATATACCGCCATTGCGCAAAGGAGCGGCTTTTGTACTTTTTCAAGTGTTTCAAGCTGATTGAAGTCAACCATTTCCACATAGTCAATCTTTGCAAGAGGTTCTTTTCCAATCTCCGCTTTGATTGCCAAAATAATTGTCTTTACGTCTGTTTCGCCGTCTGCAATCATCTTCTTGCCGATTTCAAGCGAACGTGAAAGGCATAGTGCCGCCTTGCGTTCGTCTGCGTTTAGATATGTTTTTCTTGAACTCTTTGCCAAGCCGTCATTTTCACGAATTATAGGACAACCGACTATTTCAATATCAAAGTTCAAGTCCTTAACCATCTTCTTTATAACGCATAACTGCTGTGCGTCCTTTTGACCGAAATATGCTCTGTCAGGCTGAACGATATTGAACAGCTTACTTACAACAGTACACACACCTGAAAAATGAATAGGTCTTGTTTTACCGCAAAGTACCTTTGTAATCTTGTTCATATCAACAAATGTAAGTGCATTGTCATACATTTCATCAGCTTCAGGATTAAATATAATTGACGCACCCGCACTTTCGCAAAGTTTCGCATCCGCATTAATATCTCTCGGATAACTTTCAAAATCCTCGTTAGGACCGAACTGGGTAGGATTTACAAAATCACTTACAACGACTCTGTCATTTTCCTTTACCGCACGCTCTATAAGGCTTTTATGTCCTTCGTGAAGATAACCCATTGTTGGAACAAGACCAACCGTAAGTCCTTCCTTTTTCCATGCTTTAACTGTTTTCCTTACTTCATCTATTGTTTTTACTATCTGCATTTTATTCTTCCTCCGTTATTTGTTTCATAACTTCTTCACTCATTTTAAACGAATTTTCCTCTTTTTGGGAATGTACCGTTTTTCACTTCGCTGCAATATTCCTTAAAGCAATTTTTTCATACTCTCGCCCAATTCACCGTATTTCTTTACAAACTTCGGTGTAAAATCGGAATACATTCAAGCATATCCTGATATACAAGCACTTGACCGTCACAGCCGTTGCCCGCACCGATTCCTATTGTAGGAATTGAAAGAATTTCCGTTATGTATGTTGCAAGCGGTGTCGGTACACATTCCAAAACAACCGCAAATGCGCCGGCTCTTTCAACCGCTTTTGCGTCATCTATAATTCGTTTTGCGTCATCTATATTTTTGCCCTGAACCTTAAAGCCGCCGAACGCGTTGACCGATTGAGGCGTCATTCCGATATGACCGACAACAGGAATAGACGCGTCTACGATTTTTCTTATATGTTCCTCAAATTTAACTCCGCCCTCAAGTTTAACCGCGTCGGCATGACCTTCTTTTTATGAGTCTGCCTGCGTTAATAAGTGCGTCATACACAGATGTTTGATACGACATAAACGGCATATCCGTTACGACAAGTGCATTTTTTGCACCTCTTGCAACGATTTTACTGTGATGTATCATATCATCCATTGTCACAGACAATGTACTGTCATATCCCATAATAACCATACCAAGCGAATCGCCTACAAGTATTGAATCAACGCCTGCCTCGTCCTCAAGTTTTGCCGTTGTGTAATCATAAGCTGTAAGCATTGTAATTTTTCACCGTCAGTTTTCTTATTTTTAAAGGTTACTGTTGTGTTTTTTCATTCTATTCCTCCGTTTTTCATATCAAATATAACATTTGTCAGTTCTTTGTATAACTCTCTTGTTCTTTCATCAAGCACTTCAATATGTTTTTCAACAGTCGCCATATCCCCTCTTGCCGCAGGTCCTGTGATTGCTTTTTTTCACAACCGACTTTAAGTATATTGTCCATATTGCACTTCATCAGTGTTGACAGTGCACTCTCACTTTTCCGACTTTGAAAAACCGCACTCCTGTAAAAGCTCCGTTGCCTTATAGCAAACCGATACGACAAAATTTGACGCAAAACACGCCGCCGCATGGTATTTGGCTTTATTTTCCGGTGTAATAATCTTAAATCTGTTACCGCATAATGAAAGAATTTCTGAAACAGTATCAACTGCTTTTCCGCCACCTTCGACAGTAAAAAAGCGTTTGATATTGCATTTAATGACGTATGCTTGCTGTTAAATGCCAGCATCGGATGAACACTGCAAACATTTTCACTGTCTGCACCTTTTAAAAATTTCACTTGACACAGAGCCGCTGCAATGACATATAATTTTCTTTTAAATTCATATCCTTGATTTTGTTCCAAATCGTTTGGATATTATCATCATTTGTAGTTATAAAATTATGTCACTATTATTTATAAGCTTTTCACGGCTGTAAAGCTCAAAATCTTCTGTATTGTTACTTCGTGACGAGAAACCGATTACATTTACGCCCTTGCTTCTGAAATAGTAAGCCAGACTCATACCGCATTTTCCGCTCCGATAAATCCTATTGCGTTTATATTATCACCTCCGATAATATCACCGCAACGCACTAAATGTCAGGTGCAATTTTCTTCCGAAATACCGCCCATCAGTTTTATTTTATCATATTTTGTTTTGTATTACAATATTATTTCACTAATTAATATTATATTTTTTCAACAAAAAATGACTTAGAACAAAGTTCTAAGTCATTTGGTGCCGATGACCGGTCGAACCGGTACGGGAATTTCTTCCCACGGGATTTTAAGTCCCAGGGCGTCTGCCAGTTCCGCCACATCGGCATACTTGTCAACAACATATGAAATTATACCATACTTTTTGACATTAGTCAAGACTTTTGTACGAAAAAAAGATTAAAAAAGCAAGTCTGTTTTTATAACAGACTTGCTTGATTTGTCATTTTATTTAGCCTCTGTTGTAGGTTCCGCCTCTGTTGTAGGTTCCGGCGTATCCTTTGGCTGAATAACCATTTTATCAATCTTATCTTGGTTTACCTCTACCTTGATACCCAATTCTTCAGCTTTCTTTTCAAGAGCCTCTTCTTGTTTCTTTGAAGTGACTGCCGACTGAACTGCTGATTTATTGTTTTCCAAATACTCACCAAACTTTGAATCCGATTCTGTCTATCGGTAATCTTCTTATGATGTGATAACCGTAATCTGATTTACACATTGTGATTTCGCCCGGCTCGATTGACTTTGTCGCATCTTCAAATTCAGAAACCATTTCACCGTCTGTAAAGAAGTATCCGTCTTGATTTGATTCCATACCCGGGTCTTCATTGTATTCCTTTATAAGTGCATCGAAATCTTCACCGTTCTTTGCTCTTTCAAGAATTTCGTTTGCTTTCTTTTCAGCCTCTGCAAGCTTGTCTTCATCAAGATCTGCACCTGTCGTCATATCCTTTGTTGAAATAAGAATATGCTTTGCTCTTAAATAATTATCTACGAAATACTGCTTAACTTCATCATCTGTCGGTTCTGCAACGTCAAGCTGATCCATTATCTGCTTTGAATATGTTGATGCCGAAATAATTGTTTCCATTATATCATCATCAACACCGTACTTTTTAAGCAACTTATCGCCGGCTTTTTTACCGCCCTGTTGAGCCTTAAAATTTGAAATAGTGCTTTTTAACTTGTTTAGCCTCATCGTCGGTTAGAGTTATATCCATTGCCTTTGCAACTTCTTTTAGAAGATATTCTTGCTTTAGATTATCAACTGCGGTGTCTACGTCCTCTGTACCCATTCCGTAATTTGCGAAGAAATTAACCGCACCTTCCGTAATATTAGTATCGCCTATTTTCATAACAGTTTGACCGTTTCCGAACAACCTGCAAGCAACATTGCACCAATCAATGATACACTTGCTATTTTTCCAAATCTGCCAAAATTCATAATTATATTCCATAGCCTTTCTGCCCACAATTATTCTATTCTAACGCTTATCAGCGGGCAGATAAGTCGTTATATTCGTTATATGTTTAACACATACAACACATATTAGTATATTCCTTATTGACGTTTATGTCAATAGATTTAAAAAATTGTTTACAAAAGGCCATAATTTTCTATCAAAAAAGACCATAATTTACTTATGATCTTTTCATGTATCATTCAATTTTATGAAAGCATTAATACAACTTCAAGCACAATCACAATTGCACTTAAAATGCTAAGCACGGTTACACCGAGAACGCATTTCTTTTTAAGTTTTACAAAACTCGATTCAAGTTCTGAAATTGTATTTTTTGTATTAAGTTGTGTATTTTTCAAATCGAACACACTGTCATTAAGTTTTGAAATCGAATTAAATGCTTGTTTAACTTCCGAAACACTTTTCGCTATTTCATCAACCGAATTTTTGATCTCGGAATAATTATCCTTATGTTCTTTCATTCTTTCGTTATCTTGAACATCAATAATATTCAACTTTTCCGAAATATCTTTAATCTTCGATTTCAAGCCGTCAATATCCTCTGACACATTTTGAATTTTGCTTTCAACATCATCAAATCTGTCTGACATTTCAGATACAGAAACAACGCTTTCGCGAATGTTATCAAGCTTATTGTCAATCTTTTCAACCGAATTTTAACGGTATTCTTAACTTTTTTCCTTTATACCGCTTTCGTCAACGGCATTTTTAATATCTTCCTTAATATCCTCTGCCGTTTTACAACCTTTTCAAAAGAATTATCTTTCTTTTTTCTTCTTTTTCGTTTTCAGCCTCAGTTGTATTTTCGGCTTCTTTTTTAGCTTTAAATTCATCAACCTTGCTTACAACCGTGTCTTTAAACTTTCTTGCACCGTTTTCAATGTCACCGGCTTTTTTTCTTGAATTTATCGATAACACTTTGAATATTAATCGTTTCGTTCAAATTAATTCTTTGAGTGTTTTCAACAGGCTCTGCATCGGCATCATTATCTGTTTTTACATCGACATTTTTCAAAAATTCTTCATATTCCTCGTCAGTGCCTGTGTAAAAAGCGTCCTGACCGTCATATGATTCTATGTTCATTCCCTTTTTATCCATCTTGTCACCCTTATTTCCGTGAAATTTCTTAGCTATATCTCTGCCCTTTTCATAGGCATAATCAAAAAACTTATCAAATCTACCGGACATATAATTAATCCTCTTCTGTTTCAGGTTTTTAGCGTTTATTATAACAACTTCATCATCGTCATAACTGTCTGTATCGTCTGAATTTACGTTGTAAATTCTTTCACCGCACTTTGAGCAGTACACATCATCAGAATGATTATACGCACCGCATTTCGGACACTTTACGTTTTCTTTAAGCTGATAAAGCTGTTCTTTAAGCTCGTTAACTTCCTCCGTCATAGCGTCGATTTTAGCGAACTTTTCTTCCATATCGTCAATCACTTCGCCTGTTGATTTATAATTTTCATATACAGACTTTCCAATTTCGGTATAGATGTCCTTAATTTTGCTTTTCGTTTCGCTTATTGAAAACTTTAATTTTGTTTGGTTTACTATGTTGTTTGTTTTCTCAATGACTGTTTTGTCACCTGCACCGCGCTGTCCTTAGCTTTGTTTGCGTGTTCCTTTATTTTATCAAATACTTCTTCCATTTTAAAATCGCTCCTTCCTAATTTATTATATGCCGATTAAATTAATTATTTATATTATAACATAAAATGAGTGCTTTTATATGACATTTTCATTATTTTTCGTTTCACAACAAATTCTGACATTACGTTATTTTGAATAAAAAGGAAAAGGGGCTACCTTTCGGTAACCCCCGTTGATTGATTATGGAATACAGAACTTTATATTCCGCAATCAATTATATACCTATTTCCGATAAATTTCAACAATTAGTTTACACCTTTATAAGCGTCTATCATAATCTGTTCAATTTCTTAACAAGCGGCAACTTCGGATTTGCAGTTGTACACTGATCCTCAAAAAGCCTTGTTTGCAATGTCAGGAACATTTCTCATATAAGTTTCTTCATCAATTCCGCATTCAGAGAATGACAACGGCTCATTAACTTCTTTCATAAGGTCTATAACCGCATTTATAAGGCTCTGTACGCCCCTCCTCTGTTGTTTTTTGCAGGAAGTCCCAAGAATGCTGCGATTTCAGCATACTTTTCATCTGCAATGAACTTCTTATACTTAGGGAATGACACAAACTTTGAAGGTGTTGACGCATTATACTTAATTACGTGCGGCAACAATACTGCATTTGCTCTGCCGTGAGGAACGTGATACTCACCGCCGATTTTATGAGCGATTGAGTGATTTAGTCCCAAGAATGCGTTTGTAAATGCCATACCTGCCATACAACTTGCATTGTGCATTTTTCTCTTGCCTCTGCGTCCTCAGCACCGTTCTTGTATGCTCTCGGAAGATACTTGAATACAAGCTGAATAGCTTTCATTGCAAGACCGTCTGTAATCCGACGCCATTACAGATACATATGCCTCAAGTGCGTGTGTAAGCACGTCAAGACCTGTGTCGGCAGTTGCTGATTTCGGAAGTGACATTACAAACTGCGGGTCGATAATCGCAATATTCGGTGTTAGTTCGTAGTCTGCAAGAGGATACTTCATAGTATTCTTCTTATCAGAAATAACCGCAAAACTTGTTACTTCACTACCTGTACCGGAAGTTGTCGGAATAGCTACAAGTTGTGCCTTATTACCCATCTTAGGGAACTTAAACGCACGTTTTCTTATATCGAAACGAAGTCTCAGTGAATTAAAGTCTACATCAGGGTGTTCATAGAACAGCCACATACCCTTTGCGGCGTCCATTGCACTGCCTCCGCCAAGTGCGATAATTACGTCAGGCTTAAATTCGTCCATCATCTGTGCACCGCGTTTTACTGTTTCGATTGACGGGTCAGGCTCTACATCTGAGAAAATTTCACAATGAACGTGCTCCGTTCTCTTTCTTAGGTAATACAAAATCTTATCTACATAACCAAGAGAAACCATACGGGTCTGTTACGATAAATGCACGAGTGATATTCGGCATTTTTCAAGGTACTGAATTGAATTATGCTCAAAATAAATCTTATCCGGAACTTTAAACCACTGCATATTTACTCTCCTCTTAGCCACTCTCTTCTGATTTATAAGGTTCACCGTTGTAACGTTACCGCTGACACTGTTACCGCCGTAGCTACCGCAGCCAAGTGTAAGTGACGGCATATTTGTATTATAAATGTCACCGATTGCACCGTGTGATGACGGTGAATTTACGATAAGACGGCTTGCTTTCATTGTTGCAGCATACTTTTGAATTACATCTTCATCATTTGCGTGAATAACAGCCGAGTGTCCCATACCGTGGAACATAACCATTTCTTCTGCTCTGTCGATTCCTTCTTCTGTTGAATCAACGATAAAGTATGCAAGTACCGGACTCAACTTTTCTCTTGAAAGCGGATATTCAGGACCTACGCCGTCAAGTTTTGCAAGAAGAATTTTCGTACCCTCAGGAACTTTCACTCCCGCTTGCTCCGCAATCCATGTTGCAGGCTTACCTACAATTACAGGGTTTACAGCACCCTTTTCACTGTCGATGCAGTAATCGCTAAGCTTTTTAATTTCGTCAGGCTTTGCAAAGTAGCAGCCGTATTTCTTCATAAGTTTTCAAATTTCGGTGCGATTGCCTTATCTACGATTGCGGCTTGTTCAGTCGCACAAATCATACCGTTGTCGAATGTTTTTGCAAGGATAAGGTCGTTAACCGCTTGTTCAAGGTCAGCACTCTTATGAATGTAGCAAGGTACGTTACCAGGGCCGACGCCAAGTGCAGGCTTACCTGTTGAGTATGCCGCCTTAACCATTCCACTGCCGCCTGTTGCAAGAACTGTTGCAACACCGGATGATTCATAAGTGCATTTGTTGCCTCGATTGATGGGTATTCAATCCACTGTATACAGTTTTCAGGCGCACCTGCCGCAACCGCTGCGTCAAGAACTATCTTGGCAGCCGCCGCACTGCATTTTTGAGCGCGGGTGGAAACCGAAAATAATAGGGTTTCTTGACTTAACGGAAATCAAAGCCTTAAACATTGTTGTCGATGTAGGGTTTGTAACAGGTGTAACACCGCATACAACGCCTACAGGCTCTGCTATAATTTCGTAATCTTCAAGGTCGTTTTCAGCAATAACACCAACTGTTTTTTCATTCTTGATTGAATGATAAACATATTCTGTTGCAAACATATTCTTTGTTATTTTGTCCTCATACACGCCTCTGCCTGTTTCCTCAACAGCCATCTTTGCAAGCTCCATATGCTTGTCAAGACCTGCAAGAGTCATTGCCTTTACGATTGCGTCAATCTGTTCTTGATTAAGTGCCATAAATTCGTTCAAAGCTTTTTGTGCTTTTGCAACGTAGCCGTCAATCATTTCATTTCCGTTAATCTCTGCCATAATAATTCCATAGCCTTTCTGCCTACGGGTTGTTAGTTTTTCTTTACATCTTATTGTAGGCTGATAAGATGTTTTTACAGAAGACTCTGTTTTGACATAGTATGAAATCTTCCGAATTTTTATTATTGACTTTGTTTGTTTAGATTGATAAATTTTTATCGTTATTTATTTATCAATCTTTACAACACTATTATATGAGATTGTTAAACTTTTGTCAATAGTTTTTTGATATTTTTATTCTTTGTAAGTTTTTCATATATAATTCATTACTTTCTTGTTTAAAACAAAACAAAAAAGTATTGCATTTTCAGCAATACTTTTTATATACAGTCTTTTATATACTTTCCAATCTGTTTATCGACTCGGTATCTCCTACAAGCACGACAATATCGGTATCTTTAAATTTGTATTCGGGTTCAGGTGAAATATTCACCTTACCGCCGTTATTACTCTTTATCGCAACAATATTTACGTTATATTTTTTTACGAACAGACAATTCCATAATGCTCTTGCCTATCCATGTGTTCGGTACAACAGCGTCCACAATACTGTATTCGTCCGACAATTCGATTATATCAAGCAATCTGTCCGAAACAAGTTCTATTGCGGCTTTAACGCCTGCCTCCTGTTCTGGAATTATAACATTATCCGCACCGACTTTTTTCAGTACGGTTTTGTGCATATTATCCTTTGCTTTACAGACAACCTGCTTAACTCCCATATCTTTTAGTGCAAGAGTTGTAAGTACGCTGTCCGTTATATCGTCACCGCCGATACACACGATTGCACAATCCGAGTTTTTCACTCCAAGTTGTTTTTAACAAGCTTTCGTCTTTTGCGTCGGTACAAGCCGCTCTTGTTACCAAATTTGCAATAGCGTTTATTTTATCCATATTTTTGTCTATCGCAAGCACTTCATAACCCATATTAAAAAGTTGCGTTGCAACAGATGTTCCGAATCTGCCCAATCCTATTACTGTAAAAGTTTTCATAACAAATCCTTAGCCTTTCTGCTATCCGACAATGAAATTACATTCCGGATACCTTATATCATTAGTTTTTCTGATGCGAGTCATAAACACAACGCTTATAGTCATAATGCCCACTCTGCCGAAGAACATATATACAATAAGCAAAATCTTTGTAAATGTGGACGCGCTCCCCGATACACCGACCGAAAGACCGACCGTACTGTATGCCGACGCCACTTCGTATATCGAATTTATCAAATCTTGATTATCAATATAACTTATAAGCACCGAACCGCCCACAACAAGCACAAGCCACAATACAAGCAATGCCATTGCTTGAAGAATAGTCGTGTGTGCAATTCTTCTGCCGTGAATAACAACATCAGATTTGCCACGCAATACGGAAATCAAAGTCATTATTACAAGTACAGCCGTTCCGAGCTTTACGCCGCCCGCAGTCGAGCCTGAAGCGCCACCTATCATCATAAGCACCGTTCCCCAAGCCTTTGACAAGTCGGTTAAATTATTCTGTATAAGTGCGTCAAATCCGGCCGTTCTTGTTGTGACCGACTGAAAGAATGACGCCAATATTTTCTGACCGACACTTTCAGCACCGATTGTATTTATGTTGCCGTATTCAAGAATGAAATACACAAATGTACCCACGACAATAAAAAATATCTGTGCCAAAATTATTACTTTTGAATACACGTTAAGTTTTTTCCACGATTTTTTTGCGATAATATCCTCCCACACAATAAAACCCAATCCGCCTATGGCAACAAGTATCGCAAGCGTACAAAGTACAAGCGGATCGTGTCTGTATGAAAGCATACTTTTTCCGTCACCGATTATATCAAATCCCGCATTGCAAAATGCCGATACGGAATGAAATATACTAAACCACATTCCTTTAAAAAATCCGTATTTCGGTACAAAACGTATTGAAAGCACTATCGCGCCCAACAATTCTATAATTCCCGTTATATGCAAAACGTGCTTTGCAAGTTTGACTATTCCTCAAGGCTTTTCCGTACCCATTGTCTGTGCTATAAGCATTCTGTTTCTAAGTCCGATTTGTCGGTTTGAAACTATAAACACAATACAAAGTATCGTCATAAATCCCAAACCGCCGAGCTGAATTAAAAACAGTATCACCGCTTGTCCGAACAAGCTGAAATATGCACCGACATTTATAAGCGTAAGTCCTGTTACGCAAGTTGCGGACGTTGTTGTAAACAGTGCCGACAAAAACGGCGTCACAACTCTTTCTTTTGACGAAATCGGCAACATTAAAAGTAATGCTCCGACAAGGATAATCAACGCAAATCCAAACGAAATACGTCTTGCCGTATTTATTCTTTTGTGAAATAAAAATTTTCTGATAATATTCATATTTATTTGCTTTCTCCAAAAATACTCAAAAAAATCACATCTTCCGATGTGATTTTCGGAGCTGTCGTCAGGCTCTTTAAGTTCGTTTCCACGCATACGGCGAAAACAATATAAGTATCGGATAAAATTCAAGTCTGCCTACAAGCATACCTATTGACATCACTATTTTTGACAATGCCGAAAAATCGGCAAAACTGCCTGTCGGGCCTACCAATCCCAATCCCGACCAATGTTGTTCATAGTCGCAATTACGGCAGTAACCGTTGTTGTGAAGTCCTTATTATCAAAGCTGATAAGGAGAATTGACACAGCCGCAAACAACATATATACAACGAAATATCCCAACACACCGTTTACGATATTCTTTTCAACCGTTTTGCCGTCAACCTTAACCGAAAATACACTTCGCGGACTTACCGCCTTTTTTATTGAGTGAGTGGCTGTTTTCATAAGTATAATAAATCTTGTAACTTTCATACCGCCGCTTGTTGAGCCTGCACACGCGCCGACTACCATCAATAGTACAAGTATAATCTGCGAAAGCATAGGCCAACGAACAAAGTCGGCAGTTGAATATCCTGTCGTTGTCATAATTGACGACACTTGGAAAAATGAATATCTGAATGCTCTGCCAAATCCGTGATACACAGGCATAATATTAAGTGCAATAATTACCGTCGCACCTATCATCATTCCTATATACCACTTAACTTCGTCATTACTCTTTATCTGTGAGAATTTTCTTGCAATTATCAAGAAATACACGTTAAAATTCAATCCGAACAACATCATAAATATACCGATAACATAATCGATATATGCACTGTTATAATACGCAACGGAACTATTCTTTATTCCGAAACCACCTGTACCGGCTGTGCCGAATGTATGGAGCAAGCTGTCAAATACAGGCATACCGCCGAACAGCAAAAGCACAAATTCAATGACCGTAAGTGCTATATATATTCCGTAAAGTATTCTAAGTGAAAACTGCCATCTGCTTGCAAGTTTGCCTACAACAGGTCCCGCATTTCCGCTCTCATCATATGAGTTGTTCTTGTATCCTTTGACGAAAAATTGCCATTGCAAACGCAAGTACACCCATACCGCCGAGCCAATGGGTAAAACTTCGCCAAAAAAGCAAGCTCTTGTCAAGCGCCTCGACATTTGTAAGTATAGATGAACCGGTTGTTGTAAAACCTGACACCGTTTCAAAAAACTGTCCACAAAACTTGGTATCTGACCGCTGATATAAAACGGCAGACAACCGATTATTGATATTACAATCCAGCCTATCGCAACGATAAACATTCCGTCACGTCCGTAAAGGCTTTTATTTTTCGGTGCTTTTGCAGATACACAAAGTCCGATTAATACGGATATTACTATCGGTATTACATACGCCAAAGCTATTGACTCACCGTAAAACAAAGACAATCCCAAAGGTGCAAGCATTGTTGCCGCAACGGCTACAAGTATTCGTCCTACGGAATATGCTATCATCCTATAATTCATATCTTTTCCTTTCGTAACCGCTATGCAAGTATATCGCCGAGTGTGGTAATATGATGTGTTGTCACAATCACAACAGTATCACCGACTTCAAGTTTACTCTCACCGTCCGGCAGTATAATCTTGTTATTTCTGAGAATTGCCGCAATCAAAACATTACGTTTCATCTTAATCTGTGAAAGCGATTTTGAAGTAAGCTCGGATTCTCTTGTAACTCTGAATTCCATAGCTTCGGCTTTATTGTTTACTATTCGGTAAAGAGTTCTCATTTCCGTATCCTTTGCCGATTTCATTGCTCTTGCGTAACCGATTATAATATTCGCGGTTATGTTTTTAGGCGTAACGATACTGTACACGCCTGTGTTTTCCATAAGCTCCGCAAACGAAAGACGGTTTACCTTTGTTACAATCTTATCGACAAATCTTGACTGCGAATACATTGATATAATCATATTTTCTTCGTCAATACCCGTCAGTGCAACAAGCGAATCAACTCTGTCAATGCCCTCTTGTGCAAGAACGTGCTTATCCGTTCCGTCGGCACACACAATATCCGCTTTCGGCAAATGCTCGGTCAATTCCTTACATCTGTTCATATTGTGTTCTATAATTTTAACCCTTATGCCGCTTTCAAGAAGCTGTTTCGCAAGATAAAACGATATTCTTCCGCCGCCGATTATAATTGCGGTTTTAACCTTTGTGTTTATAACACCTATCTCACGCATAAATTTCGCAACATCTCTGTGAGATGCGGTTATGTGAAGTTTATCTCCGCTTTCGATAACAAAATCACCGTTCGGAATATACACCTCGTTACCGCGTTGCACCGCACATATAAGAAGTTTTATCTTAAACTTTTTGTATATCTCAAAAATAGCTTTTCCGCAAAGTGCGTTATCCGAACTGATGTTAAATTCAATAAGTTCAATTCTGCCTTTTGCGAAAGTTTCTGTTTTGATTGCGGCAGGAAAACGAAGTATTCTCGATATTTCGCAAGCAGTTGCGTATTCGGGATTTACTATAAGATTTATTCCGAGAGCGTTACGCATAAAATCAAGCTGTTTAAAATATTCTCTGTTTCTCACTCTTGCAACACATCTGCCCGCACCGAGTTTTTAGCCATAACGGTACAAAGTGCGTTAAATTCGTCATTTTCCGTAACAGCAATAAATATGTCTGCCTTGTTAGCCTCCGCCTCGCGCAAAGCTTCAAGGTCAGTACCGCTCCCGCATACGCACCTTACATCATAATCATCTTGAATTCGGTCGCAGATTTCACTTTTAATATCAATAAGAACTACGTCATCGCCCTCATAATTAAAATCCTCTACAAGCTTTCTTCCGACCTTACCGCCGCCTACTACGATTACATTCATTTTTCTTCTCTTTTCTCCCGCGTCATAAGCAATAATACCGCTTCTCTTGCATTTCTGCCATTGTACAAAATATTATAAGCTTCTTCAACAATAGGCATTTCAACATTATATTTGTGTGCCATTTCATATGCCGCCGTTGCGGTGTTTACACCCTCAACAACCATATGAACGCTTTCCAAAGTTTCCTTTAAACTCTTGCCTTGACCCAAAAAGTATTCCGGCACGTCTGTTTCTCGAATGCATACTTGTGCAAGTTACAATCAAATCACCTACACCGCTAAGTCCCATAAATGTCTTTTCATTTGCACCCATAGCCTTGCCGAGTCTTGCAATTTCAGCAAGACCTCTTGTCATAAGTGCCGCTTTTGTATTGTCGCCGTAACCAAGTCCGTCACTTATTCCCGCACAAATTGCGATAACGTTTTTAAGTGTCCGCCAAGTTCAACACCGATTATATCGGTTGAAGTGTACACTCTGAACATATCGCCCATAAACACGTCTTGAATAAATTTAGCCGTATCAATATGTCCGACGCAACAACATTTGTTGTAGGAAGTCCTCTTGAAACCTCTTCTGCGTGTGACGGGCCGCTCATAACAGATATATCCGCCTGCGGAATTTCTTCTTTATACACCTGTGAAAGACGTAAAAGTGTACCTTCTTCAAGTCCCTTTGATATATTTACTATTTTCTGTCCCTCTTTAACGTGCGGCGAAAGCTGTTTCGCCGTTGTTCTCGTTGCCGGTGACGGTGCGGCTGTTATAATAAGCTCCGCTCCGTCTGTACATTCAGCCATATCGTGACTGCAATAAATTGTATCCGGAAATTTCACTCCCGCAAAAATTCTTTGTTTTCTGTCTTTTTCAGTCTGTCCGTTTCTTCCTGTATCCACGACCATAAATATACATTATGTCCTCTTGAAGATAAAAGTATCGCTATGGCAGTTCCCCAACCGCCTGAGCCAATTACTGCAATTTTCATTTTACTTCTCCTTTTTTGCTCCAAGTTTGTTTTCCGTACCGCTAAGTAATCTCTTTATATTTGCATGATGTCTTGCTATTAAAAAGTCCGCCGATAATAACAACGCACACAAGCTGAATTGCATCAACGTTCTTTGTAACAATCATTTTAACGATTTCTATAACTATGTACATTGCACCGCCCAAGATTGAACTGAGCGATACATACCTTGTTACTGCCATAACCGCTATTGCAACAACAGCCACAATAAGTCCGACTTTCCAGTCAAGCATTAACACAACGCCCAGCGAAGTCGCAACGCCTTTGCCGCCTTTAAATCCGAAGTAAAGCGGAAAATTATGACCGAGAATTACGCATACACCTGCGATATAGCTTATAACAGGATATATTTCATCTGTACCCGCAATATTTTTTTTTACAAGTCTTGATAAAAAAGTATCACGACTATGCTTTTAACACGTCAAGCAACAGTGTTATAATACCCATTTTCTTGCCGTATGTTCTTAGCATATTCGTTGCACCCGCATTTCCCGAACCGCTTTTCACGGATATCCTTACCGCTCAGCATTTTTGAAAGCAGTATAGAAAAATTAACCGAACCGATTAAATATGATACTATTGCCGTCAGGGCAATTATTAAATATGTCATAACTATCTCCCATTACATCTTCTTTTCATTTTCTCTCTTACGATAAACTTTATAGGTGTTCCCTCAAAACCAAATGCCTCACGCACTTGATTTTCGATAAATCTCAAATACGAATAGTGGAACAAACTTTGAATTTGCGAACAAAATAAATGTCGGCGGTGCTGTTGCAGCCTGTGTACCGTAGTAAACCTTTAAACGTCTGCCCTTGTCTGACGGCGGCTGTTGCTTTGCCATTGCTTCGTTTAAGACGTCGTTAAGCATACCGGTTGTAATTCTTCTCTTGTGCTGCTCATTTACTTTCTTGATAAGTTCCAAAAGCTTGTCAACTCTCTGACCTGTCTTTGCACTGATGAATATAATTTCCGCATAAGACATAAACGCAAATTCTTCACGCACACGCATTGTAAAGTTTTTCATAGTCTTTGTGTCTTTAGAAACAATATCCCACTTATTAACCGCAAAATACAAGCCTTACCCTGCTCGTGAGCATAGCCGGCAACCTTTGTGTCCTGTTCTGTAATACCCTCGTTTGCGTCAATCATAATAACGCACACGTCACTTCTGTCAACCGCCGCAAGCGAACGTACAACACTGTAACGCTCTAAATTTTCGTCAATCTTACCGCGTTTTCTCATACCGGCGGTATCGATAAACAGATACTTGTCGCCGTTCTTTTCGTAATGTGAGTCGATTGCGTCACGCGTTGTTCCTGCGATGTTACTTACAATAACTCTGTCCTCACCCAAAATTTTATTTATAAGCGACGATTTACCTGCATTAGGTTTACCGATTACCGCAACTTTAATTTCGTCCTCGTCATCTGACGTATCTGCGTCCTCAGGGAACAAGTGAGTAACTTCGTCAAGCAAATCACCTACACCCAAACCGTGAGTTGATGAAATAGCAATCGGATCGCCAAGTCCCAAATTATAAAATTCATAAAATTCAAACGGCGGATCGCCTGTATTGTCAACCTTGTTTACGGCAAGCACAATCTTTTCTTCGCCTTTAAAAGCATTTGTGCAACGTCCTGGTCATTTGCCGTAACACCGTCTTTTACGTTTGTCATAAGCACAACAACGTCTGCCATTTCAATGGCAAGCTGTGCCTGACGGCGCATTTGTACAAGGATTTCGTCCTTTGACGCAGGCTCGATACCGCCTGTATCGATAAGCGTAAAGTGCTTGTCAAGCCACACTGCGTCAGAATAAATTCTGTCACGCGTTACACCCGGTGTGTCCTCTACTATACTTATTCTCTTTCCTGTTATCTTATTAAACAAAGTCGATTTTCCGACGTTCGGTCTGCCGACTATCGCTACCAATGGTTTCATATTCTTCTCCTTTAAAATTCAAGTTCTTCTCCCAAGATTTTCTCAATAAATTCATATCCGTCATTTTATGACAGGCTCTATCTTCACATTCAACGCTTTTTCAACGTCTGATACAGTAAGATCATCAAGGAAAATCCGTCTTCATCTCTCAGCATACTGTGCGGAATAAGCATAATATCCCCTATGGGCTTGTCTTTAAGCTGGTCGATTATATCTCCGCCCGTGACAAGTCCCGAAACGTTTACGCCTCCGCCGAAAAAGTTATTTTTATCGCATAAACAGTTATCTTTACGTCTGTCTTTTTCCATAAGACGTTCCGACAAACCCGTTATAAAAGATGCCGCCGCCTCACCCGTTACAAGAGTTACATTTCTGTCATACTTTTGTTTTTCACAAGTTTAATTGCCGAATCAAATTCTTCTGCCATACTGGCAATCAATCCTACACCGTTTTCAAGCTGCGGAAAACCCTCATACACTTCTGCGTCAGGTATAGGCAATTCCGCATTCAAATAAAATTCGTCAGAAAGATAAATTAGCCTTGTTCCAAGTTTATCATACAGTTTTTTCTGCCAAGTCTCAACTTGTTTTATTGTTTGTGCGGAAGTTTCCTTTGTAAACGGTTTCAGCGGATAAAGTCCGTCACGATAGCGTGTAAGACCGACAGGAACGATTGATACACTGTTTACATTCGGGAACAGTGCCGCCAGTTCGGATATTGACCTGTCAAGTTCCTTGCCGTCATTAATTTTCGGGACAAAGCACTATCTGACAGTTCATATAAATATTATTAGCCGCAAACTTTTTCATTATGTCATAGCACTTACCCGCAAAACGATTATTCAGCATTTTACATCTAAGTTCGGGATTGGTTGCCTGAACCGATACGTTAATCGGCGAGACACGCATTTTTATAAGTCTGTCTATTTCTTCGTCTGACATATTCGTAAGCGTTACATAGTTTCCCTGCAAAAACGATAATCTCGTATCATCATCTTTAAAATAAACCGTTTCACGCATACCTTTAGGCAACTGATCTATAAAACAGAATATACACTTATTTCGACAACTTTGTGCCTCGTCAATAAGTCCCTCTTCAAATTCAATACCTATATCGTCGTAATCATTTTCAACCGTTATAACTTCGGTAGTACCGTCCTTTTTCAGTATTTCAAGAGTAACTTCATATTCGGCTGTAAGATATCGATATTCAAGTATATCGTGAAAATCGTGTCCGTTAATGCTTATCAGCTTGTCCCCGACTTCAATTCCGGCATCTTCCGCGATTGAATACGGTTCTATATATTTAATTGTGGTATTAACTTTTCTCATATTTTTATCTCCGCATTATTATCCAATATGTATTATTACACAAACACAGAAAAAATCAAGGCATTTGGCAAAAATAAAGACAACCAATGTAATCAGAGATTGTCTTATCTAATGTTTATTCATAAATTATCCATACTTTTCTGCCAATACCACACCCAAAATTATCAAACCACCGCCGATATACTGCACCAATCCCATTGTTTCGCCCAGGAATATCGCACCGAGTATTATTGAAGTAATCGGTTCAAATGCTGATACTATCCCCGCGGTTGACGCACCCTCACAGCGTACTCCCACTTGAAAAAGCGGCACTGCTCCAAGCGTTATAATAAGTGATATAGCCACCGACAGTATCCATGCTTTATAATCCATTTCCGCAAACACCAAGCTATCAGTTGTCAAACCGAAAATATATGTGCCGATACTCATAATAATCATAAGATAAAACGTAAGTTTTATATAGTCCATTTCGTCAAGTTTGGAACGATACATATAAACGACATAAAAGCTATAAAATATTCCCGACAAAATCGCAAGTATCACGCCGATTTTATCGGCTGTATTATTAAGGTCAACAAACATAAACATTCCGAGCGTAACAAGCATAACCGCAAGAAGTTTTATCTTCTTGATTTTTTCTTTGTACACTACCGCCGAAGTTATTACGATTATAAGCGGATATATAAAATGGAGCGTCGTTGCAAGTCCTGTTGAGATATAGTCATATGCGGCATAAAGTGAAATCATTGAAAATGAACCGCCAACCACACCAAGTAGAATTATATCTATAAGCTCTTTTTTTGTAAGTTTAAACGACACCTTGCTGAAAATCATTATAAAAAATAAAAGCGGCAGCATTAGGAATGTACGCAAAAAAGTAAGCGTAATTCCGTTTGCTCCGCTTTTTGTATGCAAATTTAGCCAGTATCGGTGCAAATCCGTAAATAAATGCCGATAAAATCAAACAAACTTTACTCTTTGACACCGAAATCCTCCATAGAATAGGGCGTTAAAGTGTTTCAAGCTCCTTCGCCCAAATTTGATATGAGGCGTCAGACGGCATTCGCCAATCGCCTCTCGAGAAAAGAGCAACACTTCCTACTTTCGGACCGTCAGGCAGGCACGAACGTTTGAATTGCTGTGCGAAAAATCTTCTGTAAAATACCTTTAACCATTCAAGTATAACTTCTCTGTCATATATCCCATCAAACGCAACTTCAGCCAATCTCAGTATCTTTGACGGCTTTGAACCAAAACGCATAAGATGATACAAAAAGAAATCGTGAAGTTCATACGGACCGACAATGTGTTCGGTCTTTTGGGATATTTTTCCGTCTTTCGGCGGAAGAAGTTCGGGACTTACAGGTGTATCCAATATGTCCTGTAATGTTTTCTTCAATATATCGTTATTTGTACGTTTAGCCTCATAATCGACAAGGTAGCGAATAAGTGTTTTCGGAACACCCGCATTCACGCCGTACATGGACATATGGTCGCCGTTATACGTTGCCCAGCCGAGTGCAAGCTCGGACATATCACCGGTACCGATTACCAAGCCGCCGCTTTTGTTTGCAACATCCATAAGAATTTGAGTTCTTTTCTCGCCTGAGAATTTTCATATGTGACGTCATATACATTCGGATCGTGTTCTATATCCGCAAAATGCTGATTTACCGCCGCTTTGATATTTACTTCTTTTAATGTAACACCAAGCGAATTTGCAAAATTAACCGCATTGTTATACGTTCTGTCCGTTGTACCGAAACACGGCATTGTTACCGCAATTATATTTTTCCTGTCAATATTAAGACTGTCAAACGCACGCACGGTTACCAAAAGTGCAAGTGTAGAGTCAAGTCCTCCGCTTACACCCACAACAGCCGTTTTGGCATGTGTATGGTCAAGTCGCTTTTTAAGTCCCAGTGACTGAATTGAAAGGATTTCTTCACTGCGTTTTTCACGTTTTTTGTCGTCTGACGGAACGAACGGCTGTTTATCGACATAACGTGTTATTTTAGTGTCCCCGATATTCATATCAAGTTTTACACTCACATATTTTTCACTGCCGACTATATTATAGGTATTGCTCTTTTTTCTCTCACCTACAAGTCTTTCCAAATCAAGCTCGGTATATACACATTCGTTGTTAAATCTTTTTACTTCTTGCCAAAATCGTGCCGTTTTCGGCAATCATATTATCACCTGCGAATACAAGGTCAGTCGTTGATTCGCCGTATCCCGCATCGGAATAAATATAACCGCAGTAAAGTTTTGCAGACTGACTTTTTACAAGCATTTCGCGGTATTCATCTTTTGCAATAACTTCGTTGCTCGCAGAAATATTTGCTATAATCGTTGCACCTGCAAGTGCGTGGTTGACCGACGGCGGCATAGCCGTCCACAAATCCTCGCAAATTTCAACCGCAAGAACAAAATCTTCACACGCATCTGTTTTAAATAATATATTCGCACCGAACGGCACTTCTTCACCGTTTATATTCACATATGTCACTTCATTTTACCGGTCGTGAAGTGTCTTACCTCATAAAATTCAGCATAGTTAGGAATATTGAGTTTCGGAACAAGACCTTTTATGTGTCCCCGTTTACCACTGCGGCACAATTATAAAGTGTCTGCTCCCGCAACGTACGGAAGTCCGACAACGGCGGTTATATCAACATTTTCGGTTGCTTTTGCTATTTTGATTAAGCTGTCTTTTGCACTGTCAATCAATATTTTCTGCAAAACAAATCACCGCAAGTATATCCCGTTATGCAAAGTTCCGGAAATACTATAAGCTTTATATCATTTTGAGCCGCGTCTTCGATTGCCTTTATTATATTTGATGTATTATAATCGGTGTCCGCAACCTTTATATCAACAGTTGCGCTTGCACATCTTACAAATCCGTCTTTCATAAATCAATTTCCTTTCTTTATTCTGTCCCAATAAACTTTTGCCGACTGTTCGGTTTTATTGTCCCCAAAATCGTAATATTTAGTGTCCCTAATGTTATTAGGCAAATATTGCTGTTTGACATAATGATTTTCATAACTGTGCGGATATTTGTACTCTGTTCCGTGACCGAGTTTTTTTGCTCCGCCGTAATGCGAATCTTTCAGATGTTCCGGTATATCGCCCGTATCCATACTCTCAATATCACTCAACGCACTGTCTATCGCCATTATTGCCGAATTTGATTTCGGTGCGGTTGCAAGTAAAATAACAGCCTCCGCAAGCGGTATTCTCGCCTCAGGGAAACCAAGCTGCAACGCACTGTCAACACAAGCTTTCACGACCGATATAGCCTGTGGATATGCAAGTCCTATATCCTCTGCCGAAATAACCAAAAGTCTGCGGCAAATGCTCGGCAAATCACCTGCCGAAACAAGTCTTGCAAGATAATGAACTGCCGCATCCGGATCTGAACCTCTTATTGATTTTTGAAACGCACTTAAAATATCATAATGGCTGTCACCGTCACGGTCGTAACGCATAGCTTTTTTTGCGTTGCCTGTACCGCCGTGTCAAGCGATATGTGTATTTTTTTATCTTTGTTTGGCGGTGTTGCAATAAATGCAACTTCAAGCGAATTTAAAGCCTTTCTCACATCTCCGTTTGAAACGTGTGCCATATGCCGTATTGCGTCTTTGTCAACGGTTACGTCAAAGCCTTTATAATCCGACTCTTTTAATTCTTCAACCGCTCTTTCAAGTGCCTTTTCAATCTCGCTCGGTTCAATCTGTTTAAATTCAAACACAACACTTCTCGAAAGCACCGCATTATACACATAAAAATACGGATTTTCCGTTGTACTTGCGATAAGCGTTATCTTGCCGTTTTCCATAAATTCAAGCAAAGACTGTTGTTGTTTCTTATTAAAATGCTGTATTTCGTCAAGGTACAGCAATACTCCGTCCATTGCCAAAAAGCTGTCAAGCGTTGATACAATTTTTTATATCCGCAACGGACGCAGTTTTCGCATTAAGTCTATGCAAAAGTTTTACCCGTTTTTTGAGCGATTATGTTTGCAATTGTAGTTTTACCGACTCCGCTCGGACAGTAAAATATCATATTCGGTACTTCGTCATTTTCGATTATGTTTCTTAAAATTTTTCCTTCACCTATAAGGTGCTTTTGTCCGACAACTTCATCAAGCGTCTTTGGACGTATTCTATCAGCCAATGGTGTTTTTCATTGTGATTCTTTACCTCTTGTATAAGCTTATTAACTTCTTCCTCCGTAACCGTTGTCATTCCCGAACGCTTACATTCTTTCAGCTTTTCGGCATATTCTGCGGCTTTATCGTACTTGTTAAGTTTCATTGCAATCTGTATGCCGTGATAAAAGCCCTCGACAAAGTTAGGTGTCGACCCGACAAGTTCATCAGATATTTTTCTGCTTTTTTCATATTCGCCTTTTCTGAAATAACAAATTGAAAGATTATCTTTTATGTCCCTGTCATCACTGTTGTAATCATAAGCTTCTTCACAAAGTTTTGTTGTTTCGTCAAGGTCATCGTTTCTAAGTAATATAAAATAGCCAAGCATACCGTAAATACTTGAATTTCTGTAACCTTCGTTCATCATTGACTGTGCATCCTCAATCGCCTCGTCAAGTCTGCCCTGCTTATAGTAAACCATACATCTTTGTTGCTTTGCCAAATTCTTTTTTTCCGGTGCAAGCCCTTTTACTCTTATAATCGGATCAAGAACTTTTTCCGCCTCGTCGGCATAACCTGTACGTAAAGCACATATGCGTAAGACGATTTCAACTTTACATTTGCTCTGCCCGTTTCACACGCCTTTTTATACCACTCTCTCGCACGGTCCTCGTCACCGATTTCAAATGCTTTGTTGCCGTTTATCGCATAATAGGTCGGCAAAAAATTATATATTCCCACACCTATAGCCACAATCGCAACGGCTATTCCAAGAAATACATTAAACTTAAACGCTACAATAATTATAGCAAGTGCAATAAGAACTGCAATTAAATTCATAAAAATCGTACCTTTCTTTATAAAAATCAAAGAGGCTGCAAGCAGCCTCTTAAAATAGTAGTCAAAACCGCCATAGTTTTGTCTTGATTAATATTCGGCAGTACCGACTGTTCTTGGGAACGGAAGTACGTCACGAATGTTAGAAACACCTGTAATATACATAACAGCTCTTTCAAAGCCAAGACCGAAGCCTGCGTGTTTGTTTGTTCCGTATCTGCGAAGGTCAAGATAGAAATTATAATCTTCTTCCTTAAGACCAAGTTCTTTCATTCTTTCAACAAGTACGTCGTAATTTTCTTCTCTCTGGCTTCCGCCGATGATTTCTCCGATGCCCGGAACAAGCAAGTCCATAGCCGCAACCGTCTTTTGGTCATCGTTAAGTTTCATATAGAAAGCCTTGATTTCCTTCGGATAATCCGTTACAAACAACGGACGCTTAAATACCTGTTCTGTAAGGTATCTTTCGTGTTCTGTCTGTAAATCGCAGCCCCATTCCACCTTATTGTCAAACTTAACCTTACCGGCTTTTGAATCTTCGATAAGTATATTTACAGCCTCTGTATATGTTACATGAGCAAACTCACTGTTTACAACGTGGTTTAGACGGTCAAGAAGTTCCTTGTCGATAAATTGATTAAAGAACTGCATTTCTTCGGGAGCATTTTCAAGACAATAGTTAATGATATACTTTAGCATATCCTCTGCAAGTTCCATATCGTCTTTTAGGTCTGCGAATGCGATTTCAGGCTCAATCATCCAAAATTCAGCCGCATGACGTGTTGTATTTGAATTTTCGGCTCTGAATGTAGGACCGAATGTAAACATTTCTAAATGCCATACAGTATGTTTCAACATTAAGCTGACCGCTTACCGTAAGGTTTGCCTGTTTTCCGAAAAAGTCCTGTGAATAATCAACAGTTCCGTCATCATTCTTAGGGACGTTGTTCAAATCAAGTGTTGTAACTTGGAACATTTCGCCCGCACCCTCGCAGTCACTTGCAGTGATAATCGGAGTATGAACGTACACAAATCCCCTCTCTTGAAGAATTGGTGAATTGCATACGCAATCATTGAACGCACTCTGAACACTGCCGAGAATGTATTTGTACGCGGTCTTAAATGAGCGACTGTACGCAAATATTCAAAGCTGTGTCTTTTCTTCTGTAACGGATAATCCGGTGTAGATTCACCGTCGATTACAACGTTTTCAGCCTTTAATTCAAACGGCTGTTTTGCGTCCGGTGTAAGTACAAGTGTACCTGTTGCCGTAATTGCAGCTGCAATGTTTAGCTTTGAAAGTTCCGCAAAGTTATCAAGTTTATCCGACTCAATTACTATCTGCAAATTCTTAAAAATGTACCGTCATTTAATTCGATAAAGCCGAAATTCTTTGAAATTCTTATGTTTCTTATCCAACCCGATACTGTTATTTCTTTTTCCCCAAACTCATCCTGTTTTCTGAACAAGTCTTTTACAACTGTTTTCATAATCTAAATAATAATCCTTTCAATAGTTATTAAATATAGTAGCTCTGTGCCACTGCTTCGCCTTTTAGGCATCTCCCCTTAAGGAGAGGCTTATTATAGTAGCTTTATTCCTTTTTTTTCTTTGCAAGTCTTACGCATATCGTCCGGCCATACAGATGCCTGTACTTCGCCGATATGAGCCTTACCAAGCATATACATACACAATCTTGACTGACCGATACCGCCGCCGATTGTATAAGGAAGTTCCTTATTAAGAAGTTTCTTATGGAAATCAAGTTCAAGTCTGTCCTCACAGCCTGCAATCTTAATTTGAGAAAGAAGTGAATCTTCGTCAACTCTGATACCCATGCTTGAAAGTTCGTAAGCCATATCAAGAACAGGATAATAAACAAGAATATCACCGTTAAGCTCCCAATCGTCATAATCCGGTGCTCTGCCGTCGTGTCTTTGACCCGACTTCAATTCTTTACCGATTTGCATTAGGAATACCGCTTTCTTTTCACGAAGAAGTTTATTTTCTCTTTCTTTCGGTTCTAGATCAGGGTACATATCCTCAAGTTCTTGCGTTGTTATAAATGTAATTTCCTCAGGAAATTATTTTCAATACCGCTGAACTTTTGGCATACTCTGCTTTGAGTCGACTTCATAGCGGTATATATACGTTCTACAAAACTCTTTAAAGTTTCAACAGTTCTGTCTGACTTATTTATAACAGCCTCCCAATCCCATTGGTCAACGTACATAGAGTGAAGATTGTCCACTTCCTCATCACGTCTTATGGCGTTCATATCTGTATACAAGCCCTCACCCGGATTAAAACCGTATCTGCCGAGAGTCATTCTCTTCCACTTTGCAAGTGAATGAACAATTTCAAGTGTAGCACCGCCGATACAAGGTGCATCAAAACTTACAGGACGTTCAACTCCGTTAAGATTATCGTTAAGACCTGTTTCGGGACGTACAAATAACGGTGCTGAAATTCTCTGCAAATTAAGTGCAGAAATTATTTCATGCTGAAATGTATCCTTTATAAATTTAATTGCTTTTCCGTTTCGCGTCCGTTAAGATTTGATTTATAGTTTTCGGGAATTATTAGTGACATTTTTTTATTCTCCTTTATCAATTATTTCAATATTGTCAAGCGTCTGTTTGAAATTCTGACGTATGGCATTAAGATATTCTTCACGGAGCTTTGCACGCTCCGTCATTTCCTCAGGCGTCAACCCATCGGAACTTCTTGCCTTTTTCGCAAGTTCATTTATTCTGTCAATTTTCTTCTTATACAAAAGATTTACCTCCCCAAGAAAATATCACTACTACTATTCTAACCCATTTTGAAGAAAAATTCAAGTAAAATATGGGACAATGTGCAAAATTAATATATTAGTCATAATATATATTACAAAACATTGAAAGGAGGCACTCACAATGGGCGAATGTTGTGGAAACGGTTGTCAAAGAGGCGGTTGCGATTTTGATCTTGATATGATTATTTGGGTTCTTATTATTATCGTTATCGTTACTTGTATGTGCAACAACTAATCTTACATCAACTCCACTTTCAAAATATCAGTGGCAAACAGCGGTGCTTTTTTCGGAAGCACCGCTGTTTTGCGGTATAAAAACATATTTTTAAGTATTATTTTTATTTTTTGAATAAAACTATTGACAAATGAGATAGTATACCGTATAATGAATATATTAACATTTATTCATATATTCAATTATGGAGGATATGTAGATATGAAAAAAAATAACGATAGTAAAATTGCTGAAGATAATAAAGATGTCTGTTGTGAAAAACATGAACATCATCATGAACACGAGGACCATTGCGGTTGCGGTCACGATCATCATAAACACGAGCACGAGGCTCATTGTAGCTGCGGACATGAACATCATCATGAGCATGATGACCGCTGCGGTTGCGGTCACGACAATCATCACGAGCATGAAGACCATTGCGGTTGCAGTCACGATCATCACGAACATGGCTGTGGCTGCGGATGCGGTTGCGGTTGCGAACATGGAGAGGAAGATGAAAAAGTTCTTACTATAAGACTTATAGCCGGTGCAATACTTTTTTGCGGCAGGTATCGTAACTGAAAACGTACTTTCTTCCCCGTTGATATCTGATATTTTATTTGTAGTCGCTTATATTGTTCTTGGCTATGATATAGTTTGGAATGCGATTAAAAACATATTCAAAGGACACTTATTCAACGAAAACTTCTTAATGAGTATAGCAAGTATCGGTGCGTTTGCAGTCGGTGAACACCCTGAGGCGGTTGCCGTAATGCTGTTCTATCAAGTCGGCGAGGCATTGCAGGAACGTGCGGCACAAAAGAGCCGTAATTCAATTACGGAACTTATGGATATTCGTCCCGACTATGCCAATACAGAAGTAAACGGCACGATTACAAAAGTTTCTCCGTCTGAAATTTCAATCGGAGATATTATAATTGTAAAACCGGGCGAAAAAATTCCTCTTGACGGAACAATAACTTCGGGCGAAACATATCTTGATACAAAAGCACTTACAGGCGAAAGCGTACCGCGTAAGGCTGTTACTGGTGATACTGTATTGAGCGGAAGTTTGAATACAGGCTCACCTATATATATTAAAGTAGAAAAACATACGGCGAAAGTACCGTTTCAAAAATTCTTGATATGGTTGAACACGCTCAAAGCAAAAAAGCAAAATCGGAAAAATTTATTTCCGTATTTGCTAAATACTATACACCGATTGTCGTTGCACTTGCGATAATAGTTATGTTCGTTCCTCCCTGTTTCTCGGAGATTTCAGAACTTGGATATATCGCGGACTTATGTTCTGGTGGTTTCTTGCCCTTGTGCATTGGTTGTATCAATTCCGCTTGGTTTCTTTGCCGGTATCGGTTGTGCGTCAAAGAACGGTATTCTTGTTAAGGGCAGTAACTTCATCGTAAAGCTTGCTAAACTTGATACTGTCGTATTTGACAAAACAGGTACTCTTACAAAAGGTGTATTCGCCGTAAAAGACGTATATTCTGTTATCGACAAAGACGAACTTATAAAATATGCCGCTTATGCTGAATTTTACTCAACACACCCTATCGCAGTATCGGTTAAAAAATGCTTACAAAAACACCGTTGACACTGCAAAAATCTCAAACTACACAGAAATTTCCGGTATGGGTATCAGTGCAGATATAGACGGTCATAAAGTTTTAGCCGGTAACGACAGACTTCTTGAGAGCAACAATATCTCTCATGAAAAAGCAAAATCACACATCGGAAGTATTATATACATTGCAGTTGACGGAAAATTTGCCGGATATATCGTTATATCTGATGAAATCAAAGCTGACAGTAAATCTGCAATTTCAGCATTGAAACAGCTTAATATCAAATCTGTTATGCTCACAGGCGACGTAAAGAAAACGCCGATTATACCGCAGAGCAGATTGGTATTGATAAAGTTTATTCGCAGTTGTTGCCACAGGATAAGGTTTCAAAACTTGAAGAAATCCTTTCTTCTAAAAATCCTAAAAAGGATGTTGCATTCGTCGGTGACGGAATTAACGACGCACCCGTACTTATGCGTTCGGACGTCGGTATTGCTATGGGCGGTATCGGTTCGGACAGTGCAATTGAGGCGGCTGACGTTGTTCTTATGACTGATGAACCTTCCAAAATTGCCAAAGCATCTAAAATCTCCGCAAAACTATGTCAGTTATAATCCAAAACATTGTATTTGCTATCGGAGTTAAAGTTCTTGTTATGATTTTAAGCGTACTTGGCATAAGCACAATGTGGCTTGCAATTTTCGCTGATGTAGGTGTATCATTGCTTGCGATTTTAAGCTCACTTCGAGCATTATATTACAAAGATTAATAACATATCCCCATATAAGAGATGTCAAAACAAAAGTTTTGACATCTTTTTTGTTGTATTTTACAGTATTTATGGCATTAAAAAATATATTTTAATTTTTTTGGAATTTTTTGAAAAATCTCTTGATTTTATTAACATTTTATGGTAATATACTTTACGTAATGGAAAACATTTACAAATAGTAGACATCATATTAACTTTATACAATAGGAGGACTTACTTATGAACAACAATATCTCTGTACTAATAGCAGATGACAACGAAGATTTAGCAAAGGAATTATCATCATACATAGGTGCAAAGCCTAATATGACAGTAACGGCTATTGCAACAGACGGTGAAGAGGCTTACACTCTTATTTCTCAAACCAGACCCGACGTTATAATTCTTGACCTTGTAATGCCGAAACTTGACGGTATAGGAGTTTTAAAGCGTATGCAGACTTTGACATTTGATAAAAAGCCTAAAATCATAGTTTATTCCGTTTCATCAATAGCAATTAAAATGGCTGCGTCAGTAAGTCCTTTAATAGACTACTGTCTTTTAAAACCGCAAAGCAACGAACGTGTATACGAAGTTATTCAAGATTTAACATCTGTTCCTATGGTTAGCACAATACCGCTTTCACACAATATAACAGCTCAAAAAGCCGAAGAAACAGACCTTGAAACTATCGTTACAGACTTCATTCACGAGCTTGGTGTTCCGGCACATATTAAGGGTTATCAATATATCCGAAGTGCAATAATGATGGTTGTTGAAAATATGGATTTGTTAAACTTCATCACTAAACAGCTTTATCCCGAAATTGCAAAGGCATATAATACAACCGCCAGCCGTGTCGAACGTGCAATCCGCCACTCAATAGAAGTTGCTTGGAGCAGAGGTAAGCCTGAGGTTATGAATGAAATTTTCGGCTACACAATCCACACAGGCAAAGGCAAGCCGACAAATTCAGAATTTATCGCAATGGTTGCCGACAGAATCAGACTTCAATTAAAATAATAAAATATATCTTCTCTCAAAAAAAGTATCCTCTGTTGAGGATACTTTTTTGTTAATTTTCTTGAACTGTTGTTTCTCCGCCGTCTGTTTCGGGAATGTCTGTTTCCTCTGTTGTCGGTACTTCTGTCGTCTCAGGTGTCGGAGCTAAAGTTGGCGTTGGTGTTGATTTAGGTTTATTCTGCAAATCGTATAATCTCATAATAGTTGAGATTGACTGTTCATTTGTATAATTTGATTTAGGTGAGAACATATCGTCGCATATACGTGTCATAATCTCGGCTGTGTTCGTCTGATAAACAGCATCTTTTGCCCACTCGCCTATTTCTTCATCATCGGCATACTTATAATCCGACAATTTGTAATCCTCATAGAAATCGTTATACCCCATATACTGTGCTGTCTTATACAAAAGCATCGACGCCTCTTCACGCGTAATCGAATTATTAGGTTTAAACGTACCGTCCTCATAACCGCTTATAATTCCTGCCGTACCCAAAAGCGAAACTTCTTCTCTTGTTGTATCGCTGAATTTGACATTCTGCTCTGTCGGCAATTTATCCTTTGCCTTTAGCATATTTGCAAGGATTATGCAGAACTTTTCACGCGTCATATTGTCCGTATACACAAGTGTATCTTTGTATCTGTACGGTGCAACATCAAGCGAATACGCTCTCTTAACTTCTTTTTCTGCCCACTTTGACGGCTTTGATTTATTGAATGTTATATTTGCAAGCGGCATACGATGATTATAGTTCTCCCACTTCTGACCGTCTGCCGACTTAAATCTGTTTCCGTCTGCGTCCTCAACATAGTAATATCCGTCATAATAAACGGCAAGCTGAATAAGTTTATCAAATTCATACTTATCTTTTTATTTTATAATTTTTGTCAAGATAGTAAATTGTCTTTACCTTCCCCCACTCTGAAGTGTAGTAATAAGGACAGCCGTCCCATTCAATCCATCTTAACATATATCCGGTATTTGTTTTCAAAAGTTCGTAACTGTCATAATTACCGTTTATAATATCCTTTACTTCCTGCGGCAATTCGTTCTTTACTTCCGATGCCAAGACACCTGTTGTAATCGGTCCTTGCTCTGCTCTCGGTTCATCGACATAATCTTCGTAATACTTATCAATATGACTTTCATTGCATACTCTGAATGAATTTCTTATACCGCCGACGTAATTTATAGGCAATACCATATTAATCGAAAATTCCTTTTCACTGTTTGCCGGAATTAATACACTTGCCATTGTATCTTTTTAGCAGGACTTGACTCGTCTTTCAAAAGACCGCTGTGCTTGCCGTTTTCGTCCTCAACATACACCGCAATATTTGACGAAGTTTCGGCAACGTATTCAAAATACTTATCTTTATTCGTTACGTTCTTAACTTTTTAAATTATATGCCTCTGTTACGCAATAGTTGCCCATACTGCAACCGTAGCCTTGATTACTGCGTTTAACGGAAAGTTCATAGTTTGGAACATAGTCTCTCTGTTGTACCAAGTTGACGCACCGGATATTCCGCGGTATCACTGTGATACGGGTCCCATATCCATAAATTATTTTTTTTCTTTTTCCTTTACTTTAGAGCCGTAATAATCAAGTTTTGAATCATCTTTGTATGTCAAAGTAAGCAAGTCCGACTGTACAGATATATCTTTCGACCAAATATCGTCCTGCGGATTAAGATTGGTGCACCACGCATCCGTGACATAACCGTCAGGCTGATATTGATTAAATACTTTGTTTTTTATATACTCACCGTCTTTGTATGTATTGTCAATAGTATATTCAAGGTCAACATTAACCTTTGGAAGTGAATCGGCAATACCTTTTTCCGTTCTTGTGTATGAATATTTTCCGAACTTTGCATTCGGGTCAAAACTGCTTCTGTCCTTTAATTCATCACCCGTTTTGAATGCCGCAACATTAAAATTCATTTTGCCGTAATTAAGTGATAATTCTCCAAGTATCTGTGACGGCTTGTGATAGCCGATACTTGTGTAATCGTCCATATAGTCGCTAAGCCATATTGTTTCGCCTTTTTCAGTTCAACAGTTACAGGCTCATATGGCTTTGCCTCGTATAACCAGGCACCGTTTAATTGTGACAGGTTTACACCAAGCATTGACGCAAGTCCGTTAATGCAACCGAATTTGTTTGTTTCTTTTGACCACGTTCCGTCACTGAATATAAACGACTCGTCCTCAACAGCCTCAAAAAGGCTTTGTTTATAGTTATTTCACTGTCCTCAACAGCTGTAAGTTCAACATCAACTTCAATTTCATATCCTGCACCGTAACCGCCGTTACTGTCAGTGTAATTTATATGACAAATAAGAAAGTCATATAAATCCGGTTCAAGATTTTCGTTGTTCATAATATATGACGGCGGATTGTCGTCACTGTTCATTAAGTCCTGATTTCTGATTGCTTCGGGATTGTTGCAGTAAATCCACTTGCCTTCACCTTCAGGCGTAAATGTCATATCTGCCGCCGATGCACTTACCCCCAATGCACAAAGCAATACTATAATTGCTAATATTTTCTTCAATTCCTCGTCCTCCTTTTGTATATTTATATTTATTTAGACGTTAAATAATTCAATTTTGTTCCATTTGTTTCCGTAAAAAAACGGAACATCTCAGTTCCGTTTTGTGTGTGATGTGGATTTTGTGGGTTGTCAAATGTGCCAATCGCAGTAAATTGCGGCCTCGACGTCCCCTACTTTCCATCTGTTATCTTTTATCTATTCGCTCTTATCTGATACTCCGTTTTGGGCGACCAATGATTGCCCCTACAAACTCTTTTGAATACTGATAATCGACACCGCTCTGCCACCACTCCGTCACTTCGTGACACCTTTCTTAAGGAGAGTCTTTTAGGCTCCCATCGAGGGGAGCTGTCAACGCAGTTGACTGAGGGGTGGCATTTCAATAGAATTATATCTCTATTTTATTCTTCTGTTTCTTCGCTTTCTTCATCATCACTGTAATAAAGCTCACCTGCACGCATCATTTCAATCATATCCCATACAGTATATTTGCCCTCATCATCTTGTGTTGAAAACGGTACAAGAATATCATCTTCGCCCATTTCAAGAGTTTCCCAAATCCTTTGAAGATTCGGCTCAATCTCTCTCTTTTAAGCTTATCCATTTTTGTTGCAACAACTATCAAATTCGTATGATAATGGCGAATCCAATTTGCCATTGTTATATCGTCCTTAGTCGGCTTATGACGGCTGTCAACAAGCAATATCGTCTGCACAAGCGGTTCACGGTTTGCAAGATAATCCTCCATCATCTTGCCCCACTTTTCAGTTTCGGACTTTGAACGCTGTGCATATCCGTAACCCGGCAAGTCAACAAGATAAATGGTATCGTCGATATTATAAAAATTAATCGTAATTGTTTTACCCGGTGTACCCGATACTCTCGCCAGCGATTTTCTGTTAAGCAGTTTATTTATCATCGAAGATTTACCGACATTTGAACGTCCGGCAAATGCAAATTCCATATAACCTGTCGTTGGGTATTGGTTTGGACGTACTGCGGAAATTGTAAGGCTAACATTATGTATATTCATAATTTATATCATTCCTTTCTTCACTTATCTTAAAGCATTTTCAAGTACAGTATCCATACTCTTTACAGGTATGAAATTGATTTTGCTTCTTACTTCCTTAGGGACATCGTCTATATCGGCTTTGTTTTCGTTCGGAATAATAATATCGGTTATTCCTGCTCTGAATGCCGCAAGCGACTTTTTCTTTCAAACCGCCTATCGGAAGAACTCTGCCTCTAAGCGTGATTTCACCTGTCATTGCAATATCGTTTCTTACAGGATTTTTGTAAGCGCCGATACAACTGCCGTTGCCATTGTTATTCCGGCTGACGGACCGTCTTTCGGTACTGCGCCTTCCGGCACATGAATATGTATATCCTTTGTTTTATGGAAATTTTCCGCAATACCGAGTTTTTGTGAATTTGCTCTTATGTAGCTGATTGCCGCCATTGCACTTTCTTTCATAACATCGCCGAGCTTACCTGTAAGTTCGACTTTTCCGCTTCCCGGCATAACGTTAACTTCTATCGACAACGTGTCACCGCCTACCGACGTCAAGCCAATCCTCTTGCAACACCTATTTCGTCCTGCTCATTCATTTTTCAAAATGGAAACGTTCCTTACCGAGATATTCCTCAAGATTTTGCTTTGTAACTTCTATCGGTCTTTCGGCGTTTTCAAGAAGTTTCTTAACCGCCTTACGGCATATCTTACCTATTTGCTGTTCAAGTTTTCTGACGCCCGCCTCACGGGTGTAATATTCGATTACAGCCTCAATCGCGTCATCTGAAATTGTCAAATCATTGTCATCAAGTCCATTATTTTTCATAGATTTCTTCACAAGATAATCCTTTGCAATATGGAATTTTTCATTGCTTGTATAACCCGAAAGTTCAATGATTTCCATTCTGTCAAGCAACGGTCTTGAAACCGTATCAAGTGAATTTGCGGTTGTGATAAACAACACCTGTGACAAATCAAACGGCACTTCAATATAATGGTCTCGGAATGTTCCGTTTTGCTCATAGTCAAGCACTTCCAAAAGTGCGGCTGACGGATCACCTTTATAATCCGCACCCATTTTATCAATTTCGTCAAGCAAAATAAGCGGATTTTTTGTTTTTGCCTCTTTCATTGCCGCTATAATTCTGCCCTCCATAGCGCCTATGTAAGTCTTTCTGTGACCTCTTATATCTGATTCGTCGTGAATACCGCCGAGAGATATTCTGACATATTTTCTGCCGAGCGAACGTGCGATTGACTTTGCCACCGACGTTTTACCCACTCCCGGAGGTCCCGCAAAGCAAAGTATCGTACCGTTTTTGCCTTTTGTATTCTGTCTTACCGCAAGATATTCAAGCACGCGTTCCTTGACTTTTTCAAGTCCGTAATGGTCCTCATTCAATATCTTTTCGGCATTTTCAATATCAAAGCTTTCCTTTGACAGCTTGTTCCAAGGAAGGCTTAAAACAGTATCAAGATAATTTCTAATCACCGAACTTTCAGCCGACGACGGCGGCATTTTTGAAAACCTGTCAACTTCTTTCATAAGTTTTTCTTTCGTATCCTTAACGGTTTTCAATTTGTTTATTTTCTGCTTATATTCTTCTACTTCCGCCTTGATACCGTCGGTATCGCCAAGTTCGTCCTGTATCACTTTTTAATTGCTCGCGCAAAAAATATTCTCTTTGATTTTTGTCAATTCTTTCTTTGACTTTCTGTGCAAGCTGTTGCTCCAACTTCAATACTTCAAGCTGATTTTGTATTGTAATTATAAGTTTTTTTCCGCTCTGTCATATGAATCAAATTCAGATAAAATTTCCTGTTTTTCTTTTGTGTCAATTTCAAGACTTGCGGCAATCACATCACAAAGTTCGCCTATTTCCTCAATACCCCATAACCGCCATAAAATTATCGGCTGGAAGTTTTGGATTTTGAGAGAAATATTCTTCGTAAGACTTTTAAGCCGTCTTATATAAGCCTGTTTTAAAGGATGATTTTCTTTGTACAAATCGTCAAATTCCTGTACTTCCGCCTCAAAAAACGGTTTTTCGGAAATGAAATTTTCAATAATTCCACGTTCCAATCCCTTTACTATAACTCTTGTTATACCGCCGGGCATACGCATAACCTGTTTTATAACCGCAAACGTACCTATACTGTATATATCGTCAACAGTCGGTTGTTCTATTGTATAATCCTTTTTGCGCCGCAAGGAATACTATTGAATCATTTTCAGCAGCACTTTCAAGTGCTTTTATGGACATTTCTCGTGCCGCGTCAAAATTAAGCGTCATATGAGGGAACAAAACCATTCCACGCATTGGCACTACCGACACACGTTTTAGTTCTTTTTCCAATCCGTTTTCACTCCTATAAGATTAATATTACTATTATATAATTTTTCGTATAATTTTCAACTGTTTTTTACAGTTTTTTATTTAGGTTTTATGACCGATATATCAATTATTTTTTCATCACTGCTTATATATCCGTTTGTATAATGACACGTTTTTAAAATCCACGCAATATCGTCCAAAGTCACGTTTCTTCTGTCGTCAAGAAATATAATATTTTTAGCCATTTGAAGAATTTTAACCGCATCTCTGCCGTTTTTCGCATAACGTGCAATCATCCCAACAGCATTTTGTTCTATATTGATTTTTATTCTTTCAGCCGCACCGTAAATTATCTTTTCTATATTATCTCTCGTCAAAGGGTTAAAATAAATTTCGACACATCTTGAACGAACAGCCTCGGGAATTTCTTCGGGCTTTCTGGTTGTCGCACCGATAAGTCTGAAATCTGCAGGTATGCCGTTTTTGAATACATCGTGTATATACGTTGGGATTTTTTGTTTTCTTCGCTGTAATATGCACTTTCAAACATAACCCTCCTGTCCTCAAGCACCTTTAACAGCTTGTTAATCTGGCAAGTCTGTAATTCGCCGATTTCGTCTATAAACAAAACTCCGCCGTGAGCCTTTGACACCGCCCCCTCTTTAACCTGAGGTACACCTGCAACGCCGTATGCGCCTGCACCTTGATATATCGGATCATGTACCGAGCCGATAAGTGGATCGGTACTGGTTCTTTCATCATATCTCATTATCGTTGCGTCTGTTTCGATAAACTTCGCATTTTTGAAAACGGTGTGCCGTTACTTTTCTTTGCACATTCCAACGCCACCCTTGCCGCCGCTGTTTTGCCGACACCCGCCGGTCCGTATATCAAAATATGCTGCGGGTCAGGGCCGCAAAGTGCCGCTTTTATCGCTCTTATTCCGTCGTCCTGACCTATTATTTCATTCACGTTTTTAGGTCTTGCCGTTTCCGTCACAGGTTCAGATAAATGTATATGACGCATACAATTAAGGTGTTCAGCCTCTTTTTTTGAATTGTTTGCAAAGGGTTTCACTGTCGCTTTTTTCATTCCTCAGCTTTGTGAAAAAATACATTCCTACAACAAGTGTAAAGAAAAACTGTGTTATCATTATTACACTATTCATATCTATTCCTCCGGACATTTCTTAATACTCTAACTATATTCTTTTCAGAGTAATTTTAATTATTCCAAAATGTCTATGGGAATATTTTTAGTCTTTAACGCAAGCAACAGAGCTTTTTGCTCTGTTGTCTAAGTAATGTCTAATTCAAATCTTCTAAATTTCCGCCCATCAATTCGTATGCTTTTTTCAAACTGATTGTCTGTTGTCACTTCAATCTTTGAAAAAACTTTTTCAATTTTCTTTTGAGTCGGTATGTCAAGGACTCCGTATGAAAGCAAATCATTTGCTTTTTGGAAGTCCTTTATCGCAGTTTTCAATTCATCGTCAAATACATCACTGTCCGTATTTCCGTTATAGAAATCCAACAGATAAAGTCTTTCCTTTGCGGCTTTAACATTATCGGACGAATTACCGTATGATTGTTTTGTTGTATAATCAAACGGCGTATACTTTGATGTATCTATTCTGTCTGTAGTATTTTCAACTTCAACATCAGGTGTAAGTCCGATATGGTTTATTTCCTTACCGTTTCTTGTCACATACTGACCTGTTGTAAGTTTAAAAACAGAACCGTTTGAAAGCGGATATGTATTTTGAATTACCGCCTTACCGAAAGTCTTTGTTCCGATAAGAGTACCGCCCTTGGAATCTTGAATTGCACTTGCAAGAATTTCAGACGCAGAAGCAGTATGCTCATTTACAAGTACCGCAAAGTCAAATTCAGGCTTATCAAGCTTTGATTCATATGTAACATTATACTTTGTATCTCTGAATTTAACGTCGATTATCTTACCTTTTTTAACAATCTGCTGTGCAATCTCAACTGATGACGATACAAGACCGCCGCCGTTATTTCTCAAATCAAGAATTATCTTCTTAATATTCTTTTCACGCATCCAATCAAGTGCATCTGTAAATTCATCGGTAGTTGTCGAATTAAAGGTTGTAATTTGAATATAACCTATATTACCCTTCAATTCAGCCGAATTAACGGAATTTTCATGTACCGCAACACGCGTTGTTATAAATTCAAGTTCTTCCCCGTCACGCAACACGGAAACTCTGACGCTTGTATTTTCTTCGCCGATTATTTTGTTACGCACTTCGGATATGCTCCAACCCGTAACGTCCTCGCCGTCAACCTTGCAAATCTTGTCGCCGATTTTAAGTCCCGCTTTTTCAGCCTTACTGTCCTCATTGAGAAAACCCACAATTTCAACATAACCGTCATCAGACATTTTCATTGATATGCCGATACCGTAAAAATTCTGATTTAATTTATCCTGAAATGCCTTATACTCCTCCGGAGTGTAAAATTCACTGTAATCATCAAGGCTTTCAAGCATTGACTTCAACAACTGCACCAACAATGGGTCATTATTTTCAAGCAACTTTGAAAGACCCTGTTTCATTATTTCTTCTTCCGTAAGTGAATCATCTATATATCTTTCGGCAACGTATTTTGCCATTTGTTCAAATGCACCGTATTCACCGCTGTATTTTGATTCTTCCGCTGTTTCTGTTCCAGCCGCAAAAACACTTCCCGACATAAGCAACATAACAACAGACAAAACAGCCGCTGTCAATTTCTTCTTCATATGCACTACCTCTTACTTACCGTTATTTTCATATCGTTAAAATATTTTTCGCCCTGTACCGTAAGTGTATAAACAAGCTCGATAGTTCCGCCGTTTTCATCAAGTTTTGATACTATTCTTTGCGTTTCAATCTCCATCGGCACTGTGCCGTAAGGCAAATGATACAAAAACTCTTTCTTTGTATCAACCTTATATGTCATTGACGAATTTACACTTCCCGTACGTTTTATAAGTATCTCGTTGCCGTCTATTTTTATCATAGACGAAATTTTATCTCCATCATTTTCTGTTTTGTACGTTATATACTGCTTACCGTTTTTTCGGTGTAATTTCCGTAAGCCGTTTCTTCTATTGTGTCGGTTTCCGAATCAATCGTCTGTCTGTTGCTGACCGTTATACGATATTCGTTATCAGTATTTTTCAATGTCAATCTTATTCACCTGTCCGTTAATTTCTCTTTCAAGGAAAATTCCGCCAAGCTCCTCAAAGCTTGATATATCATCGCTTACATAATATCTGTATTGATTTTCGTCACACTTGCCGTCATGCAAAAGGTTTTCTTTTGTAAGTTTCTTTTTAAATACTTTGCAACCTCCGCACCCGAATTTATAAGCGTAACGTCATCACCCATATATTCTCTTATAACCTTTTCAATCAAAGGATAATGCGTACAGCCCAAAATAAGTGTATCAACACCTTGATTTCTTATTTCTTCAAGATATTCCGCTACGATAATTCTCGTAACCTCCGTATCGAAATATCCGTTTTCGACAAGCGGTACAAACATCGGGCAAGCCTTTGCAAAAGTCTGCATCTCGCTGTCATATGCCTTTATCTGCTTTTCGTATTCACCGCTTTTGATTGTTCCCGCCGTACCTATAACGCCGATTTTCTTGTTCTTTGTCGCTCTTACCGCCGCATAAACAGCCGCGTCAATTACGCCGATAATCGGCACGTCAAATTCGTCCTTAATCGCAGGCAATGCCGCAGAACTTGCAGTTCCGCAAGCGATAACTATAATTTTCACATCAAATGTGTTTAGAAAACGTATGTCGCCTCTTGTATATTTAAGCAATGTTTCTTTTGAACGCGAGCCGTAAGGAACTCTGCCCGTATCACCAAAATATATAATGTCCTCTTTCGGTAACTCATTTATTATCTGCTTTACGGCAGTAAGTCCTCCAAGTCCTGAATCAAAAACACCTATACATTTGTTATCCATTATTTTACTCTCTTTTCCGCAAGCTCGATAAGTTTGTCTAAAAGCTCGCTGTATTCTATACCGACAGCACCCCATAGTTTCGGATACATACTTATGTTTGTAAATCCCGGAAGTGTGTTGATTTCATTTAATACAACACTTCCGTCACTGTGCTTAACAAAAAGTCAACTCTTGAAAGTCCGCTGCCGTCAAGTGCCTTAAACGCTCTTACGGCATACTCTCTGATTTGCTCGATTGTTTCCTTAGGCAGATCGGCAGGAATTTGAAGTTCTGTTGAGTTGTCGTTGTACTTTGCGTCAAAGTCATAAAATTCAACAGTCGGCATAATTTCACCTACTGTTGCGGCTTTTACGTCCTCATTACCAAGTACGGCACATTCAACCTCATGACCGTCGATATTTTCTTCTACAAGTATTTTTCTGTCAAACTGTGCGGCATTTTCAAGTGCAGCTTTTTAATTCTTTTTCTGTCGTGAGCCTTACCCACTCCGACAGACGAACCTGTTCTTGCAGGCTTAACAAAGCAAGGATAACCAAGCTTGTTTTCGATTTCATCCATCTTATCTTCAAAGTTGTCTGTTTTATTTACAACAACCCAATCAGCCTGCGGAATATCTGCACTTGCAAACACGATTTTTGATGAAGTCTTATCCATACCGTTTGCAGATGCCATTACGCCCATACCGACATAAGGTATTCCCGAAAGTTCAAAAAGACCTTGAATTGTTCCGTCCTCTCCGAACTCACCGTGAAGTACAGGGAAAATAACGTCAGGATGAATTTTCGTAACCTTATCGCCGTCAAAAACAAGTATAGCCTTATCCTCTGCATCAGGAGAAAGAATTGCCTTCTTCTTGTTTTCCGTATCCTGTTCCCATTCTCCGCTTTCAATCTTTGCATAGTCGCCCGTGTACAGATACCATGCACCGTTTTTGTAATTCCTATTGTTGAAATATTGTATTTATCTTTATTAAGGTTATTTAAAACCGATGTAACCGATTTTCTTGAAATTTCGTGTTCCGGTGACTGTCCGCCGAAAATAACACACAATTCTAACATTATGTAATCACTCCTAAAACTTTATATAATATTATAATACCTTTTTCGTCACTAAATTGCAAGTGTATTTATTAAAAGTTTATCTTTTCTCAACTTTTCGAGTACATTTTCAAAATACTCCGGTATATCACTTGTAAATTCCATCATTTTGCCTGTCCGCGGGTGTACAAAACCAATCGTTTTTGCATGAAGCAACTGACCGTTTAAATTGAACTTTTCTTTTTTAATTCCGTAAAGCGGGTCGCCTACTATGCTGTGACCGATTGACGCCATATGCACTCTTATCTGATGTGTTCTGCCTGTTTCAAGGATACATTCGACAAGTGTATATTGTCCGAACCGTTCAAGTACGTTAAAATGCGTAACCGCCTCACGTCCGCCGAATACAACAGCCATTTTCTTTCTGTCAGACGGATTTCTGCCGATAGGCTTATTTATTGTGCCGCTGTCCTCTTTATATTGCCGTTTACAAAAGTGCAACATATTTACGCATCGCTTTGCGTTCTTTAAGCTGTTCCGACAACTTCAAATGTGCCTCGTTATTTTTTGCGACTATCAAAAGTCCCGACGTGTCCTTATCAATTCTATGCACAATACCGGGACGGATCACACCGTTAATTGCCGAAAGTTCGTCACCGCAATGGTAGACAAGACCGTTTACAAGCGTACCGCTCTCGTTACCCGGTGCAGGGTGAACGCAAAGTCCCTGCGGTTTGTTCACAACGATAACATCACTGTCCTCATATACGATATTAAGCGGTATATTTTCAGGCTCAATAGAAAGTTCTTCGGGTTCGGGTACATTTATCGTTATTTCCTCCGTACCCAAAATCTTATATTTCTTTAAAAGCTGTTTTTCTCCGCAAAGCACAAGACCGTCCTCGCATAATTTTGCCGCATAACTTCTCGAAATATCCGAATTCTCCGCAATGAATTTATCAAGTCTTTCGCCTTTGTTTTCCTCTGCCGCATTAATTTTTAACGTCTGCATTTTTATCCTCTTTATCAAACCAAATAAAATAAACCACAAGCAATATCGCACCGACAGTTATACCTATATCGGCAATATTGAATACCGGAAAGTTTATAAATGACGTCTGTATATAGTCAATAACAAAACCTCGGAAAATTCTGTCTATTGCATTGCCGAATGCGCCCGCAAACATCATTGTAATCGATGTACACAAAAGCGGATGTGTCGGCTTTTTCTTTATCCAGTATATTACCGCACAAATACAAAATGCAACCGAAATAATACTCAAAAGCGAGAGTTTTCCCGAAAGTAATGAAAATGCCGCGCCCTTATTTTGAATATATGTTATATCAAATAAATTAGTATCGAAAATGCGGTATCGCCTACATTCATACCCGAAACAACCAAGTATTTTACCGCTTGATCGGCTATAATTATAAGCACCGCAATAATAAGCCAAAGCATATATAATCTCCTTATTTTGTAATATAATCAAATGCAGCGAATATTTCGTCCTTTGAAACATCAGTCGTCAGATAACATCGCCGACTTTTGTCGGCAAATTTACCTGCAATTTTCTTTTGTCCTTCTGCATATAGCCGTAAACAACCTCTTTTTCAGGCAAATCAACGCGAATTTTAAAACCGTACATATCAAGTACGTTCTCAATACGGTTTAATGTACTTTCATCAATCATATTTCGCTTATACGCAATATACGATGCACCGACCATACCGATCCCGACACACTCACCGTGAGTCATCTTAAAATCATATGCCGATTGACCGCGTGACCGATTGTATGACCGAAATTGAGAATTGCACGAAGTCCGTTTTCTTTTTCGTCCTGCTCAACAACGTCAGCCTTAATCGAACAATTTATCTTGTCCATCTTTATAAGCGTTTCATTGTCAAGTGTTTTTATCTTGTCGCTGTTTTTCTCGATATAATCAAAGAACTCGCTGTCTCTTATAATTCCGTGCTTGATAACCTCTCCCATACCCGAAACAAATTGTTCGTTCGGAAGTGATTTCAAAGTTGCCACATTTATGTACACAAGTTTCGGCTGATGAAAAGCACCTAAAATATTCTTGCTTTCCATAAAGTCAATACCTGTTTTTCCGCCGACAGAGCTGTCCGACTGTGAAAGAAGTGTTGTAGGCACTTGCACAAAATCAATACCGCGCATAAATATTGCCGCGGCAAATCCTGCCATATCTCCTACCACGCCGCCGCCAAGTGCAACAATCATACTTTTTCTGTCCATTTCGTGTTCAATACACGCACCGCATATGCCGAGTATTGTATCCATACCCTTGTTTTCTTCACCTGCCGTAAATGCGTATATTTTTGAATCGTAGCCGTTTTTATAAGTAAATCGTTTACTTCGTCGGCATATAGTTTTTTTCTACGTTACTGTCTGTTACAACAAGTAATTTTTTCGGTGCATTTATATCCGACATTGCTTTTGCAAGGCCGTTAAAAAGCTATCCGAAAAAAGTATATCGTATGATTTTTTTCCTAAATCAACAAATAATTTTTCCATATTCAATATTCCTTTTAGTGTCCCTGTTTTTAGTGTCCCCTTATAGTGAAAGTGACGGTATCGCATTAAGCGTCATATCCGCAAAATTCTTTTCAAGATAACCGTAATATCCCGCACAGGCTATCATTACTGCATTATCCGTACAAAGTATAGGCTCCGGATATACAACTTTTATGCCCTTTTCGCCTGCAAGTTTTGTCATTTTTCACGCAACGCACTGTTTGACGCAACACCGCCTGCAAGTGAGATAATCTTGCTGTTTTTCTGTTCTGCCGCCTCTATCGTGTGTTCACACAAAACGTCCGTAACCGCATTCTGAAAGCTTGCGGCAATGTCGGCTTTATTATATTCTTCACCGTTTTGTTCAAGTTTATGAAGAAAATTTATGACCGCCGTCTTAACACCGCTGAATGAGAAATCAAGCGAATTTTTATCCATTCTCACGCGTGGAAATCAACCGCTTTCGGATTACCCTCTTTGGCAAGTTTATCAATAAGCGGGCCGCCCGGATAACCCAAACCAAGCACACGAGCTATTTTGTCAAACGCCTCACCTGCCGCATCGTCACGCGTTCTGCCCATTATTTCAAGATGCGTGTAATCCTCAACGCTCACAATATGACTGTGTCCGCCTGACGCAACAAGACATACAAACGGCGGTTCTAAATCTTTGTGTGCCACAAAATTAGCCATTATGTGTCCCTTTATGTGATGTACCGGCACAAGCGGTTTGTTAAGTGCAAACGCAAGTGCTTTTGCCGTTGATACTCCGACAAGCAACGCACCGACAAGACCCGGACCGTATGTAACCGCAATCGCGTCAATATCGTCAAATGTTACGTTTGCGCTCTCCAATGCCTCGTCTATAACCGCGTCAATCGTTTCAATGTGTCGTCTTGACGCAACCTCCGGTACAACACCGCCGAATTTTTTATGCAATGCTATCTGCGTATTTATTACGTTAGACAAAACCTCTCTGCCGTCTTTTACGACAGCGGCCGCTGTTTCGTCACATGAACTTTCAATTCCAAGTATAAGCACGTTATCACTCCTCACACGGTTCAAAGCTTTTCGTCATTATCCAAGCGTCCTCACCGTTATCACTGTAATATCTTTTTCTCTCACCTATTATATCAAAACCGTATTTTTTTGTAAAGCCCTTGCGCCGCTATGTTACTTTTGCGGACTTCAAGAGTTAAAAGCTCCAGCTTTAATGTAACGGCTGTTTTTATCATTTCACTGATAAGCATACTGCCTATTCCGTTTTTTCTGTATTCGGGAAGTACCGCGACATTTGTTATATCACCCTCACCCGACACGTTCCAAAACCCTGCATAGCCGATACACTTACCGTTATCCTTTGCGACAAAATACACCGCAAGTTTGTTTTGCATTTCGTCGTGAAAAGATTTTTCCGACCACGGAACTGCAAAGCACTTTTTTCAAGCTCCGCAATTTCTGAAACGTCATCATCTGTCATTCGTGTTATCGTAATATTTTCATATCACTTTTTACTTTGCATATCTGCGATTTTTTTCCGCAACGTCTACAAGCGCGTCATAAATCTCTTGTGCAACTTCTTCATATTCTTCAAGGTCACCGCCGTAAGGATCGGATATGTCACCGCTTGAACATGCATATTCAAGTAATGTGTATACCTTGCCTTTTGCCAAAGGCTCAAGTATTTGCTTGTGTCCCTCTGTCATTGTTAGGATTAAATCACATTGCTTTATAAGGTCCTCTGTTACAGGCTGTGTTCTGTGGCCTGATAAGTCTATGCCGTATTTCATAAGTGCTTTAATCGCATTTTCACTTGCACCTTGACCGTCCTCGGCAAATATTCCGGCTGATTCGATAAATACATCAAGGTCGTTTTCAACAGCGATTTTGTCCATTATAGCTGCCGCCATCGCACTTCGGCAAGTGTTGCCTGTACATACAAATAATATATTCATAAATTTTGTATCTCCTTTCGTATTTTGGTATGCCACCACACCTGTTCGGGCGACCACTGATCGCCCCTACGCATCTCGCTTTGCCACCATTCCGTCACTATCGTGACACCTCTCCTCAAGGAGAGGCTTTTGGGTATTCGCTGACTTTCATAAAGCTCCCATTGAGGGAGCTGTCGACAACGTCGACTGTGGGGTGGCTCTTGCGGGCAACCGATGATTGCCACTACTAATTGTACCGCCATGCCACCACTCCGTCACTTCGTGACACCTCTCTTCAAGGAGAGGATTTTGGGTATTCGCTGACTTTCGTAAGGCTCCCATTGAGGGGAGCTGTCGACAACATCGACTGTGGGGTGGTTCTTGCGGGCGATTTTTCGGTTTTAGACGTGGATTACTCTCTGCGCCGCCGCTTTATACAATCTGTTTTTCACTGCAAGTCCGTAGCCGTCTTTTTCGGAAAATTCGGCAAATACCACTTCAACGCCAAGTTCATCAAATTCACGCAATGCCGCAAACAAGTGTTTTGCATACTCTTTATTTGTACTTCCTGCCGAAAGCATCACTGCTTTATCATACACTGCACCGTACATTGTAAGCACTCCCGTTACTTTCCCTCGGTCTGTTCAAGAAGTTCCTTTATCTTACTCTGCACTGCGTCTTTTTCACCCTCAACAACGGTTACTTCCGCATTAGGCGCATAATGTTTATACTTCATACCCGGACATTTCGGCACTTCATCTGCCGCAATGGAATGTAATATATTTTATCTATTTCAACGTCAAGACCTATGCCTTTCAAGTCGTCATACGTCACGCCGCCCGGTCTTAATATAACCGGCTTTTCACCTCTAAAATCAACGATTGTCGACTCCACACCCACATTACATTCACCGCCGTCAATTATAGCGTCAATTCTTCCCGTCATATCCTTTACAACGTGCTTTGCCTTTGTCGGACTCGGTTTTCCCGAAAGATTTGCACTCGGTGCGGCAATCGGAACACCTGCCGCTTTTATAAGTTTCTGAGCCGTTTCATGTAACGGAAAACGTATTGCAACAGTATCAAGTCCTGCCGTAACATCATTGGGTACAACCGATTTTTTCTTTAAAATAATTGTCACGGGTCCCGCATAAAATTATCTATAACTTTCTTTGCACTTTCCGGTATTTCCTCCGCAATATCCTTTATCTGCCCTTTATCGCATATATGCACTATAAGCGGATTATCGGACGGTCTGCCCTTTGCGTCATAAATTTTCTTAGCCGCGTCCGAATCAAAGCTGACGCACCCAAACCGTAAACTGTTTCAGTCGGAAATGCGACCAGTCCGCCGTTTCTCAATATTTCGCCTGCCTCGGCAATTTCGTTATCATCTGTATGAAATAATTTCGTATCCATTATTTTCTTAACCTCTGTCAATCTTGATATTCTTCAAGCATTGTATGCTTTAAATTCCACAATTTCTCCGACAAATCAACGTAATAAGTATGAGGATTTTCAAATCTCTTAACCTCGTCCCAAAGTCCGTCAATCTCCATTTTACAATATTCGCGAAGTACATTAAGGTCGGGACATTCATACACGCACTTACCCTTTTCAAATATCGGTTTTAACAATTCTCGTGAATAAAAGTCCGTAACAGTTTTCTTCTTCCACGTATGTTCGGGATCAAATATTGTGTACGGTTTGTTGTTATCGATAGTTTCACCGTGCATTGTAATAACGTCCGCAATCGCACGGCTGTCGCTCTTTGAATATAATCTATGCACCTGTTTAAATCCCGTGTTGTAATCTTTGCAACATTTTCACTAATCTTGATCTTCGGAATAATATTTCCGTCATTATCTTCAACCGCCACAAGTTTATACACACCGCCGAATACAGGCTCTGACTTAGACGTTATAAGTCTTTCACCCACACCGAACATATCAATCTTAGCCCCCCTGCAAAAGCATATCACGAATTATATACTCGTCAAGTGAATTTGACGCAACTATCTGACAATCCGGATAACCTGCATCGTCAAGCATTTTACGGCACTTTTTAGACAAATACGTTATATCGCCCGAATCAATTCTTACACCCTTAGGTCTTGCTCCCATGGGTTTTAATACTTCATCAAAAACCTTAATTGCGTTCGGTATACCCGATTTCAGCACATTATAAGTATCAACAAGCAAAGTACAGCCTGTCGGATAATTCTTCGCATACGCATAAAACGCCTCATATTCACTGTCAAAAGCTGTACCCAACTATGTGCCATTGTTCCGAGTGCCGGCACTCCGTAAAGTTCATCGGAAATAGTACAAGCCGTACCTGCAACACCGCCTATATACGCGGCTCTTGCACCGATAGTTGCGGCACTGTAACCCTGAGCGCGTCTTGAGCCGAACTCCATAACCGCTCTGCCCTGTGCAGCTCTTACAATTCTGTTTGCCTTAGTCGCAATAAGGCTCTGGTGGTTTATCGTAAGCAAAATCATCGTTTCGACAAACTGCGCCTGTATTACAGGACCTCTTACCGTAATAATCGGCTCGCCCGGAAATATCGGTGTACCGTCAGGCACTGCCCATACGTCACATTCAAACTTAAAATTCTCCAAATATTTAAGAAATTCCTCTTTAAAATCCCTTTACTCCGAAGATATTCAATATCTTCCGCTGTAAAATTAATCTCTTTTATATATTCAATAATCTGTTCAACGCCCGCCATTATGGCAAAACCGCCGTCTTCGGAACTCGTCTGAAAAACATATCAAAATATGCAATTTTATCCTTATATCCTCGGCAAAAAAGCCATTCATCATTGTAAACTCATAAAAATCCGTGAGCATTGTCAAATTCATTTCATTTTTCATATATGTTACCTCTGTATTTACTCCGCTTTTATTCTTACTGCCGCACGCACTCCATCTATATTATCTACGTTTGTATGAAGAATAAACCCGTCATTCTTCATATATCTCTGCATTTTGTCATTATAGCCGTATGGGCATAAAATCCAATACGAACCGCGTACATCTATCGTTTTCATCATATCAAGTGTCGGAATATAAACCATATCATCAACGTAATACTTATACGCACTTTCCGAAAGGTCTGCAACCTCACTTCTTGTAGCACTCCAATAATGAGTATGATCACCGCTCACCGCAAGTCCTCTGTCGTTATAAGTAAGCATAACTTCGTTTTCCTTCGGCTCAATTCTTGCAAGTTCGTCCATTGTGAACTCACTTATAAAGTCGGAATTAGCCATTGTCTTAAATCGCTTGTTTCCCACATATTATTTTCGTCATCAAAAATTCTTTCGGTAACGCAATCCTTGGTAACAATAACCTTACTGCCGTCATCATATTCCTGCATTACTTCCCCACTTAAGCGGCTGACCGTTATATGTTCCGAATTCAATAGTTTCCTTAGGCGGCTCAATCTGCAATACGCCTACCGCAACGACAAGTGCCGCTATTGATGCAATCCTGTTACGCAGCTGCATATTTACTATTCCTAAAATAATTACCGCAAAAAGCACGTCCATACAATTTGCAAAGGGAACATATGTTTCATA
>VOFH01001181.1_pt1:0-57500 | contig 114001 bp, 111 predicted proteins | sample 5384091 | NCBI WGS metagenome assembly VOFH01 (sample SAMN12384727, study PRJNA508395) | human gut metagenome | isolation source: healthy gut G | host: Homo sapiens
CATTTATAACTGCCCTTCCTGTGGAGCAGAAATCGTGACAGATGCAACGACAGCAGCCACGTTCTGTTATTATTGTCACAATCCGGTCGTGCTTGGAAAACGGCTGGAAGGAAAGTATCTTCCAAATAAAGTCATTCCTTTTAAAATTTCCAAAAAGGAAGCGGAAAAACGTTTCTTAGAATATGTTGGAAAGAAAAAATTTGTTCCAAAGGCATTTTTTAATAAGAAACAGATCGAATGTCTGAGTGGTGTCTATTTCCCATATTGGATCTATGATGCAAAATTGCAGGGAAAACTGCAGGGCGAAGGCAAGAAAATCCGTGTGTGGAGAACCGGAGATACCGAGTACACAGAGACAAAGTTTTACCATGTGGAGCGTGAGGGTGAGGTTAATCTGAAGAATCTTGCAGAGAACGCACTGCAAAAGGCAAATGTGCAGCTTGTGAAAGGGGTACTGCCGTATCAGTTCAATGAGATGAAAGATTTTAATATGGGATATCTTTCCGGTTTCATGGCAGAGAAACGTGACATCGAGCAGAAAGCAGTGGAAGGAAATATGCAGGCTACGATGAAAAACTCAGCGGAAAAACTCATGCGGGAATCTGTTCAGGGATACAATGCGTTATCGGTCAACTCATTCGGGGTGATCCCGAAGAAGGAGGACTGGTCTTATGCGTTGCTTCCGGTCTGGACTGTTACCTATAAGGGGAAAGATGGAAAAATCTACTATTATTCCATGAACGGGCAGACAGGAAAAGTGTTCGGAGAACTTCCGGTAGACTACGGAAAAGTCACGCTGACGGGTATTATTTCGGCAGTCGTTGTCTTAATCATTGCATTGATCGGAGGGTATTTCTTATGAGAGATAAATTAAGAAAAAGAATCGCTCTGTCCGCAGTAACTGCACTGACACTTTTTGCGGCTGTACCGGTCTATGCGGATACTTATGATGCGGTGTATGATGATGCAGCGTTACTTTCAGATGAGGAACAGCAGTCGCTTTCGGAAGAAATCACCAATCTGCAGGAGACCACAGGCTGGGAGATTTTTGTCCTGACGACAGAGGATGCACAGGGAAAGACAGCGAGAGAGTATGCGGATGATTTTTATGACACGACAGCAACAGGCGATGATGGCGTGGTGTTCCTCATTGACATGGATAACAGAGAGGTTACGATATCGACTGCGGGAGAAGCCATTTACTATCTGAATGACGACAGGATCGATGATATTCTGGATAACTGTTATGATTATGTTGTGGATGGGGAATATGCTTCCTGCTTTTCTTCCATGTTAAGTGATGCAGAGTACTATTATGAGGTGGGAGTCCCATCTGACGCATATACCTATGATGAAGAAACAGGCGAGATCCATTATTACCATGTACTCACGTTGGGTGAAATTCTGTTTGCAGTTGTACTTGCAGCAGCTGTGTTTGCCGCTGTATTTTTTGGAATTACCGGAAAATACCGTCTGAAATTTGGCGGTGGATACCAGTATGATTACCATGCGTTCGGAAAAGTTAACCTGACCGGTCAGGAAGACCGTTTTGTCAACCAGATGGTGACGCATCGGAGGATCCAGACTGATAGTGGAAGCAGTGGGGGTGGCAGCAGCCATTCCGGCAGATCGACGGTACATACCAGCAGTTCTGGCAGAAGTCATGGAGGCGGAAGCCGCAAGTTCTAAATATCAGAAATTTGGTGAACAAGAAACAAAAATATAGAAATGTTCTGGAAAAGAGGTTGCCTTGGCAGCCTCTTTGTGTTATTATCTTCCTCATGAGGACAGATGTAAGTCCCAAACAAACAGAATAGATTCTATATACAAAAGAGAATCTGTTGAATCTGGCAACTAAGAGGTATTCATTTCCATGAAAGACAAAATGCAATATTATGTTTTGAAAGAGAAGGCAGTGCCGGAAGTACTGCTGAAAGTAGTGGAGGCAAAAAGGCTGATCGATTCCGGTAAGATCGCATCGGTGCAGGAGGCGACAGAGAGTGTAGGGATCAGCCGCAGTTCTTTTTTACAAGTATAAAGATGATATTTTTCCTTTTCACGAGACAACAAAGGGAAAGACCATTACGATGGTCATTCAGATGGATGATGAGCCGGGACTTTTGTCCGGGGTATTGAAAACGATTGCTGATTTTCATGCCAATATCCTTACCATTCATCAGAGTATACCGGTCAATGGAATCGCAACGCTGACGCTCAGTATTGATATTTTACCGCAGACGGGGGATGTTGCAGAGATGGTCACAAAGATTGAGAGTGTGGGCGGCATTCAGTATGTGAAAATTCTGGCGAGAGAATAAAAACAGACTGGCAGAACAGAATAGTTTACATAATACAAAAACAGAAAGGCAGAATAAAAATGATAAAAGTAGCAATTATGGGTTTTGGAACGATCGGTTCCGGTGTGGCAGAGGTTTTAGACATCAATAAGAAGAGCATTGCAGCCCGCGTCGGCGATGAAGTGGAATTAAAGTATGTTCTGGATTTAAGAGATTTTGAGGGAGATCCGATCCAGGAGAAAATCGTACATGATTATAAAGTGATCGCAGAAGATCCGGAAGTAGCGATTGTAGTTGAGACAATGGGTGGCGTGGAGCCAGCGTATACTTTTGTAAAAACAATGTTAGAGGCCGGAAAACATGTGACAACTTCCAATAAGGCATTGGTGGCTGCAAAGGTGCAGAACTGATCGCACTTGCAAAAGAAAAAAATGTGAATTTCATGTTTGAGGCGAGTGTCGGCGGCGGTATACCGATCATCCGTCCGTTAAATTCCTGTCTTACTGCAGATGAGATCGAAGAGATCACCGGTATCGTAAATGGTACAACGAACTATATGATGACTGAGATGACAGAAAAGGGTGCAGATTTTAATGAAGTTTTAAAAGATGCGCAGGCAAAAGGTTATGCGGAGAAAGACCCTACTGCCGATGTGGAAGGTTATGACGCATGCCGTAAGATTGCTATTTTAACATCTTTAGTATGCGGACAGCAGGTTGATTTTGAGGACATCCACACAGAGGGAATCACAAAAATCACACCGACGGATATCAAATACGCACAGGCGATGGGAAGAGCGATCAAACTGCTCGCAACCAGCAAAAAAGGACCAAAAGGTTACACAGCAATTGTTGCTCCATTCTTACTTCCGGCATCTCATCCGCTCTATGCAGTAAACGGTGTGTTCAATGCAATTTTCGTACATGGCAATGTGTTAGGTGACGCAATGTTTTACGGCAGCGGCGCAGGAAAATTACCAACAGCAAGTGCCGTTGTAGCAGATGTCGTTGAGATGGCAAAAAATCTGGACAAAAATATTCCAATCGAGTGGAGTTCAAAGAAACTGGAGCTCGTAGATTACAGGGAATGGGAGAATCGGTTCTTTATCCGCACAACAGCAGACAAAGCAGCTGTAGAAAGAGTATTTGGAACTGTTACGTATGTACAGGCAGAAGGCGTGACCGGAGAGCTTGGCTTTGTGACAGAGAAGATTTCTGAGAGCGACTGCGAGAAGAAGGAAGCCGAACTTGGAAATGTTTTACAGAAGATCCGTGTGGCGTAAAGATATAGAAATACAAATTTATTTGCATTTGGTGAACTGCAAGTGAATAAAAAGAGAAATACAAATGGAAATTTCGCAAAAATAAAGCGAAATTTCCATTTTTATGTTAGAATATCAACAGTATGAAAAAAAGAATGGAGCAGAAACAGATGAAAAAAATCGGAATTATCGGAGCCATGGAGCTTGAAGTAGAAACTTTAAAATCGAAAATGAATGTTGTAAAAACAACAAAAAAAGCAAATATGGAATTTTTTCGAGGGAACATTAAACGGTGTCGAGGTTGTGATCGTGCGCAGTGGTATTGGAAAAGTAAACGCCGGTATCTGCACACAGATCCTTGCAGATTTATTTGACGTGACACATATCATCAATACCGGTATCGCAGGTTCTCTGGACGCACAGATCGATATCGGGGATATCGTTGTTTCCACAGATGTCCTTCAGCATGACATGGATGTGCGTGTATTTGGTTATCCGTTAGGCGAGATTCCACAGCTTGGAACTTTAAGTTTCCCGGCGGACGAGAGAATGGCATCCCTTGCCAGGAGCGTGTGCGAGAAAGTCAACACCGAAGTGAAAGTGTTCTCCGGCAGAATCGTAAGCGGCGACCAGTTTATCTGTGATAAGGAAGTGAAGGACAAATTAGTCGAGAACTTCCACCCACTCTGCACTGAGATGGAGGGGGCTGCGATCGGACAGGCAGCATACTTAAATGAAATCCCATTCGTGATCCTTCGTGCAATCTCTGATAAGGCAGATAACTCTGCGGAGATGGATTATCCGACGTTTGAGAAAAAAGCAGCGGAGCATTGCGCGAAACTTGTGGAAGAGTTTATTGTGGAATTGTAGGATACGTACAATACGAATAATACATATAGGTGCAGAACAGGACAAATTTGGAGCTGCATAATTGATGTTAGCAAAAGTAAATAGGTTCACATAACTATAAAAGAAAAGGACATGGATTTATGAGGTTATCTCATTTTCCATGTCCCTTTACTTTACAGAAAAGTCTGTGCCTGCAAAGTAAAAAATAGTTTATTTGTTCTGATAATAGCAGAATAATGCAAAAAATACTCGGAATAATATCGAGAAATATACGGAATAATTCCACTAAATATTGCAGAAATAAGCACATATGGATATACTATATATATAAATATGGTGGAGGAAGCGCAAAATGATAAAAATGATTTCAGTAAAAGAAGCTGCAAGACAATGGAATATCACAGAGCGGAGAGTAGCGGAACTTTGCAGAAGTGGAAGAATCGAGGGAACTGTGAGACAGGGACGCAGTTGGCAGATTCCAGCAGATGCGTCTAAACCAGCAGATAAAAGAATACGCTCTGGTTCTTACCGGAAAAATCAGAGATCATCCAGCCTGCCTCTGCCAATCGGTGTGTCAGATTTCCGGCTGGCACAGGCGGAATATTACTATGTTGATAAGACGATGCTGATAAAAGATTTCATTGATGAACGTCCGATGGTAACACTTTTTACACGACCACGCAGATTTGGAAAAACGCTGAATATGGATATGCTGCGGACTTTTTTTGAAAAAACAGAGCAGGATACATCGGTATATTTTCAGGATAAAAAAATTTGGGCATGTGGTCAGAAATACCGGGCGTATCAGGGCAAATATCCGGTTATTTTCCTGACGTTTAAAGATGTGAAATTTAATACCTGGGAGGAGACATTTTCTGCAGTCAGGGATATTTTTGCAAAAGAGACGCAGAGACACGAAGAACTTCGGACGAGTGACCGGTGTGATGAATATGATGAGCGGAAATATGCAAGGCTAGCGGAAGGAAATGTGACGGAAGTAGAACTCTCAAGTGCATTGGCGGATCTTTCGGCAATGCTTCATAAACATCATGGAACCGCTCCGGTGATTATTATTGATGAGTATGATACGCCTATCCAGCAGGGATATATGAAAGGTTATTATGAAGAGATCATTCTTTTTATGAGAAATCTGTTCTCCGGAGGGTTTAAGGATAACAGACATCTGGCATTTGGTTTTCTTACCGGAATTTTGAGGGTGGCAAAAGAAAGCATTTTCAGCGAAATGAACAATCTGTCCATCAATTCGGTTTTGGATCATAAATATAGTGCTTATTTTGGCTTCACACCGGATGAAGTGCGAGAGATGGCAGCATATTATGGAGCATCCGATAAATATGATGACATTTGTGAATGGTATGATGGCTATCGATTTGGAAAAACAGAAATATTCAATCCGTGGTCAGTTGTGAATTATTTCAGCAATGAATGTGAACCGCGGGCATTCTGGGTATCTACCGGAAGCAATGATGTGATCGGTGAGGTTCTGGCGGAGGCAGATGAGGAAATCTATCATCGTCTGGCATCACTGGTAAACGGGGAGACAATTACGACTTATATCGATACCGGTGTAATCTATCCACAGATAAAAAAGAATCCGTCAACGATTTACAGTTTCCTTTTGGTTACAGGTTATCTGAAAGCAGTAAAAACAACATTATCCTTTAATGGGGATTTTATGTGTGAGGTTGCACTGCCAAACCGTGAGATAGCACTTGTGTATCACAAGGAAATCCTGCAGAAATTCGAAACTATGATTCCGCAGTCAACTGCAATTGCAGTGCAGGAAGCAATTTTTTCAGGAGATAACAGAAAGTTGAAGACACAGATACAGACATTGCTGATGGAATCGGCAAGCTCGTTTGATACAGCCGGAGAGAATTTTTATCATGGGTTTATGCTGGGACTTTGTGCATTGCTGGGAGGTTTTTTTGTCACATCGAACAGGGAGTCTGGCGAAGGACGCTATGATATCCAGTTGAAACCGGTAAAGAAAGGTCTTCCGGGTATTATTATTGAATTGAAAGCAGAAAAAAATGGTACAGAAGAGAGCCTGAAACAGTTGTCAGAGACTGCACTAAAACAGATTCAGGAAAAACAATATGATACGGAACTGAGGGCAGCCGGGGTAGAAGCAATTTATAAATATGGTGTGGCATTCTGCGGAAAAAGAGTGGAAGTTGCAGTGGGATAATTTGACCAGTTAGGAAAGGAAAATGCAATCAAAGTAGTGTGAAAGATTGAGAATTCATAGAAATGTGGATATTATTATAAAAAAGCGGGGAGAGAAGAAAATGAAAAATTTTCTTTTCTCCCTGCCTTTTTATAATCAATCAAAGTGATATGGCAATATTCTGATTTGAGAAGAAAATCATTAAGACTCTCCCGGTGAAAAACGTGTCTGAAACGTAATATGCTGGTGCTGGCGCTCGTCACTAATCAGCCCAAGCAGTAAATCATAAATATAGCCTGCCATTTCATCTCGTGGCTGGATAAAAGTAGAAATGGAAGGGATGCAATAGTGCATGGAAGGCATGCCGTCAAAGCTGATAATATGAACCTCTTTTCCGGGAATCTTTCCTAGATCATGGATTGCACGGCTCGCGGCAGGCGTTACGATATCTGAAATACTGCAGATGGCAGTGATTTCTGGGTGCATAGTAAGAACTTCTGTCAGCTCCCGGTAAGCACGTTCGCACTGATAGCCGCTTTCTGCAAGATATTCCGTGGAAAGACCATGGGAAGACAGCGCATCTTCGTATGCCTGCCAGCGGAGGCGGTACACACTGGTATCGATCTTAGAAGAAATCAGCATACAGATATGGCTGTGGCCGTTTTTGATCAGGGATTCCATCTGCCAGTAAGCAGTCTCATAGTGGTTGACCTGGACGCTTGAGTAAGTTGTGGCGGTCATCATGTTATCTGGTGGTAGGACAGTATTGACGAAGATAACAGGGCAGTTGAGTGCGGCAAAGGAATCGGCAGGGACATCTTCAAAGTTTCCACCGAAGTAAATAAGACCTGTAAGCTGGTGTCGGTCGATATAAGTTAATAATTCCTGAAATTTTTCATTTTTATTTTGTGAAAAATAATTATCCTGAAAGGATAAAACAGTATAGTCGGCGTTGTGAAAGCGCTCGGAAAGCAGGTTCTGCATTGTCTCGGAAACCCAGTTGTAAACATTTTCCGAGACAAGTCCAATACGTGGTGTAACAGCCTGTTTGAACTTTCTGCCGCCGTTTTTTGTGGTGTACTGATTCTCTTTTATGATCTGTAGTACGTGTTGTCTTGTAGCTTCGCTGATATCGGGATAATTGTTTAAAACTTTGGAAACAGTTCCCGGTGTCACGTTCGCCAATCTGGCAATATCTCTGATATTCATGAATGTTCCTCGTCGTGTGATTTTGTGCAAAGTGCAGATGGAACGTCAGATGTATCAAAGAGACTACTTATCGGATGGATTCCAAGTGCATATAAATTTTGATATGCTTTTTCAATTGCTACATCCCAGACCTGTGATGGATTGTGGCAGTCCGAACCAACGATCACGCGGGCACCGCTGCCTTTGACCATTTCCCAGAAAGCAGGGTGCGGATACTGATATCTGGTTCCGTCTGGATAAAACTTTTTTTCGCGCCGGAAGCCGTTGGCATTGTATTCTAACACTGTGCCGGTAGTGACAGCCGTATCAATGATAATGTCAGCCGCTTTTTTACAGTTGTCATCCCAGACAAAATTATCAGCCATATAAATATCAGGATGTGCGACTGCCAAAAATAGTCCGGTTTTCATTCCGTCAGCAACATTTTGTGCGTAGACAGGAAATTCGTCTGTAGAAAGTGCATCGGTATAATTCGTGGTTTTTCCAGATGCATTTTTATAGAAATGTTCTCCCATAAGCAGATAATCCATCCCAGAACGGGTGAGAAGTGCTTCATAGTAATCCCGGTATTCTGGGAGATATTCGATTTCTAATCCTTTCCATAAAATTATATCAGTCCGGTATTGTACCGTCAATGCATTTATATCCTCGATATATTCAGATAATTCACAGTAAGGCATTCTCATTCCAAAATCATAATCGGGAAATGGGGCGTGGTCGGAAAAACCGAGCTGTGTAACACCGGCAGACAGTGCAGACTGGACATAATCGGCTGCAATCCCGTCTGCGTGGCGGCAACGGTTGGTGTGTGTGTGAAAATTTATTTTTTTCATAAATATGAAAACTCCCTTCTGGCGAAACAGAGTGTTTTACAAAATGTTTCTTAAATGTTTCGCAGAAAATATCATAACATTGTACAAAGAAAAACGCAATAAGAAAAATAATATGTACAAAATGAATTATATATTGACATGATATCTCAAAAATGCTATGATTCATAGCGAAACAAAACGAAAATATTTCGGAAACAAAAAAACAGGAGGAAAAGGTATGAAACGTAAAGTATTAAGTGTAATGTTATGTGCAGCTATGGTAGTATCCATGACCGCATGCGGAGGAAGTGATGCAAAAGAGAACACTGCATCAGCAAATGCATCTGTTTCTGAAACAGAACAGGGTGAAGCAACCGAGCAGGATGCACAGGAGGAAGAACCGATCACCTGTACACTGACCGTATGGTCACCGTCAGAGGATCAGGATCCGGAATATGGACAGTGGTTAAATACCATGTGTGACCAGTTTAATGAACTGCATCCAAACTGGGATATTACATTTAACTATGGTGTTTGCACAGAATCTGATGCAAAGAAATTAGTTCCACAGGATATTGATGCGGCAGCAGATGTATTCATTTATTCTTCTACCGGTCTGGAAAATCTCTGTCAGGCAAACAGTCTGACCGAGTTTGGCGGAAAGTATCTTGATACGATTCGTGAGAACTACTCCAGCGTCTTAGCAGACAGCTTAACTTATGATGACGGTGTTTACGGCGTGCCAATGACAACAAACACTTACTTTATGTATTACGATAAGAGTGTATTTTCAGAAGATGATATCAAATCTTTAGATACAATGTTAGAAAAAGGAAAAGTAGCGATTCCACTGAACAATGGTTTCTATCTGGCTTCCTTCTATCTTGGAGCAGGAGCAACTTTCTTCGGAGAAGAAGGTAACGAGCGTGAAGCAGGAATTGTACTTGATAACGATGAAACGCTTGCAATGACCAATGCACTGATCGATATGGTACAGAATGAGAATTTAGTTGTTTCTTCCCCGGAAGATGCGATTGCCATGATGCGTGAGGGGAATGTCAATGCATATTTCTGCGGAACCTGGCAGGCAGCACAGACAGAAGAAATCTTAGGCGATAACTTTGGCGTTGCTCCGCTTCCTTCCATGACAGTTGACGGAGAAGAAGTACAGTTAAAACCGTTTACTTCATCCAAAGCAATCGGTGTTAAATCCACAACTGCTTATCCGCAGGTTGCGATTGAGCTTGCAATGTACCTTGGTGGCTATGACAGCCAGAAATTACATTATGAAACCCGTGGATATGTTCCATGCTATAAAGGGCTTGTAAACGATACAGAGATCCAGAAAGATGCCGTTGTAGCAGTAGATTCCTGGACAGTCGAAAACATTGCCGTGCCACGTGCGAACTACACAGAGATGTCTTATTTCTGGACAGCGGCAGAAAGCTTTGGTAATGAATTAAGAGACGGCATTATGACACATGAAAATGCAGCGGAGAAATTAAAAACATTAGAGGAAAGCTCCAATACATCCGGTGTAAATTAATGTTCCGAAATATATCTATGAAATAAGAGCGGGGTTGCAAAAGGATGAAAAGCAGAAAAAAGAAAAAAGAGTTTTATACAGAATATACTGCCCGGAACGCATTAAAGAACGGTTCTTTCATCGTGCGTCTTTCGGCTATTGTTTTTGGGCTGGGCTGTCTGGTACACAAACAGATCGCAAAAGGGATTCTCTATCTGACATCGGAAATTTTACTGATCGTTTATATGGTGCAGACAGGATTTTACAATTTAAGTAAATTCAGGACGTTGGGAGATGTAGAACAGCAGAAAGTATGGAATGAAGCGAAAAGTTTATATGAATATGTGGATGGAGATCGTTCCCTTATCATTTTATTGTATGGTATCGTCACACTATCCCTGATTCTGGTATTTTTCCTGATAGCCAAAAAGTTCTTTAAAACAGGCATATCGTCTGGAATGTCAGTCGAAAAAGGGAGAACAGATCCTGACGTTAAAGCAGGAGTTAAAAGAATTATTAAATGGTAATCTGCATATCACACTACTGACTTTTCCAGTACTTGGCGTACTGATGTTTACAATCCTGCCACTTGTCTTTATGATTAGTATGGCATTTACGAATTACAGTGTGGAAGGAAATAAGCTGGTTTTATTTGACTGGGTCGGACTTGAAAACTTCCGAAAAATATCTGATTTTGGTGACAGCCTTGGACAAACATTCTGGTCAGTTTTTGGATGGACAATGGTGTGGGCAGTCGTTGCGACTTTTTCTAATTATATTCTGGGAATGCTCCTAGCACTGTTTATCAACTGGAAAGAGATTCGTGCAAAGAAAATGTGGAGGTTCTGCTTTGCCCTTACGGTTGCAATCCCGCATTTTGTCACATTGCTGATTATTAAGTCCATGCTTCAGCCGGAAGGCGCTATGAATATCTTGCTTCGTAATCTCGGACTGATCGGAGCAACACAGTCACTGCCGTTCTTTACGGACGCAACTTGGGCGAGAGTCGTTGTCATTTTAATCAATATCTGGGTTGGTGTTCCGTATACACTGCTTCAGGTGACGGGTATTCTGCAGAATATCCCGACAGAATTGTATGAAGCTGCCAGAGTGGACGGGGCAGGTCCTATTGTGACTTTTATGAAAATAACACTGCCATACATGCTCTTTGTCACAACACCATATCTGATTACGACCTTTACGGGAAATGTAAATAACTTCAACGTTATTTTCCTGACGACAGAAGGTCTGCCAAGATCGGTAGGTTCTACGGCAGGAAAGACGGATCTGTTGATCACATGGCTGTATAAACTGACAATCGAAAATCAGTATTTTGATGTAGGGGCAGTCGTTGGTATTATGACATTTGTAACATTGACGATTGTGTCGCTTGTAACATTTACATTTAGCGGTTCAAACAGGAATGAGGAGGCGTTTCGATGAAAGGGACATTTCACAGATATTCAACTGGCAAGAAAATAAAAGTCATTTTAGCCCATGCATTTCTTGCTGTTCTGGCAGTCGTCTGGCTTTTGCCTGTATTATGGGTTATTTTGACAAGTTTTCGCGGAACAAAGGGATCTTACAGTTCCACCTTTTTCCCGACGCGTTATACACTGGATAACTATATAAAATTATTTACCGATTTTTCCGTATTTAATTTTCCCAAGATGGTATGGAATACATTTATCATAGCATCGGTAAGCTGTATCATATCCACATTTTTTGTGATTTCGGTGGCATATACTCTTTCAAGACTGCGGTTCCGTGCAAGGAAACCGTTAATGAATGCAGCTATGATTATCCATCTGTTTCCGGGATTTATGTCGATGATCGCGGTATATTACATTATTAAAATGCTTGGCTGGAGTGACGGACCAATGCTGCGTGTGGCAATGATTGCAGTGTATGCGGGAGGCGCAGGCTGCGGTTATCATATAGCTAAAGGATTTTTTGATACGATATCCATGTCGCTTGATGAGGCGGCACTATTAGACGGAGCAAGCAAATGGCAGGTCCTGACACAGATCATTATGCCTTTGAGTAAACCAGTTGTTGTATACACGATGCTGACTTCTTTTGCAGGACCATTCAAAGACTTTATGCTCGCAAAGGTATTGTGTGGTGCAAATCAGGAGTATTACACAGTTGCAGTCGGCTTGTACCAGATGTTAGATGTGGAATATATTGATCAGTGGTTCTGTAGCTTTGCAGCAGGTGCGGTTATTATCTCCATACCGGTAGCAATTTTATTCTTATGTACGCAGAAGTATTATGTAGAAGGTGTCAGCGGAGCAGTAAAAGGCTGATGTCAGACAGAAAGGAATGACCGGCATTGGAAAATCTGACAATCACGGAAATACTTATCCGCATGATTCTTGGGATACTGTTTTCTGGAATCCTTGGATATGAGAGGGAGCAAAAAGGGCGTCCAGCAGGATTTCGTACTTATATTGTAGTATGTATGGGAGCGGAGATTGCAATGATGACCGGAATTTACCTCAAAATATATATGGGAGATCCAGATTCAAGTAGAATTGCAGCGCAGGTCATCAGTGGTATCAGTTTTCTTGGTGCAGGAACTATTCTAGTGACAAAGCAGAATCAGGTAAAAGGACTGACGACTGCAGCTGGACTTTGGGCAGGTGCTTGTCTGGGACTTGCGTTGGGAGCCGGATTTTATCCTGGAGCAATAGTGGGCTTTTTCACACTCTGGTGTGCAATGCGCATTCTGCATTCAGTGGATAAATTGCTGAGCCGGACAGTGAAAGTGTTTTCTATTTATGTAGAATTTGCGGGAATTCGGGAATTAAGCAAATTTTTATCTTATGGAAGAGAAGTTTCATGTATCATAGATGAGATTCAGGTAACAAAGCAGAAAGACTCAGATGGTAAAAAGGTAGTGGCGGCAACCATGACGTTACACTTTGCCAGAGCGGTTTCACATGAACAGATCATTGAGGAGTTTGGAAAACAGGAGGGAGTTCTGTTTATTCTAGAAGTATAAAAAGATAGTTCACTGCCCCGGGCTGAAATCAGTTACAAGGTATCTGATTTCAGCCCGGGGTGTTGCGTGTTCTCAACGTTTATGTGTTAGGGTGTACTCAAAATAAAATACTTGTTATAATCGAGCTAGAAAACTTATCAAAGATGGCAGTTATGGAATAGAAAACATAGCTGCAAAATCTCTGGAAAGGAACAGAATAAAATTTGCAAAATTACGATAATTTAGGAGAAGTATTTAAAAATCTGCGCACAAACAGACACATCTCCCTCAAACAGATTTCAAATGAGCGGGTTTCCGCAGCTCAGATTTCGCGGTTTGAGCGCGGGGAATCCGATATCTCACTGGAAAAATTCCTGATCGCACTTTCAAACATGCATATTGAAGTCAGCGAATTTATGGATGCGGTGAACAACTATCAGCGCACGGAACAGATCCGTTTTATGAGTGCCTTAATTCCACTGGAATATGAGCGGAATATCGCGGGATTCCAGAAAATGCAGGCGGAAGAGGCGTGGGAGTTTTCAGAACATCCGGATATTTACCGCCATCACCTAAATGTGATCCTGCTTCAGAGCTTTATCTGCAAATGCGATGCAACGGTTCCATTTCCGGAAGAGTACATTGACGAGGTGACCGATTATCTGTTTACGACGGAAGAATGGAATATGTATGAATTAATTTTAATCGGTAATCTATATCTGTTCATTGATATTCCACTGCTACACAGAATGGGGCAGGAGATTTTGAAAAGAAAAGATTATTATTGGGAGATTGGTTCACACAAAAATCTTGTCACGATCACACTTTTAAATATCTGGGAAACCTGTCTGCACAGGGATGCGCTTACAGTTGCTTTATTTTACATGGAAAAAATAGAGCCTTTATTAAATGATGAAACGGATCTTTATAAGAGGACGATCTACCTTTTTTTGTCAGGACTTCTACACTACAAGCAAGGAGAAAAACAATTTGGGATTGAGGAAATGAAAAACGCGATCCAGATCTTTGAATGGGTTGGAAGTGAAAATCTGGCAAATAATTATAAAAAAGATTTTGAGCGTTTTGTTCGTTAAAAATTGCATATATGCAAAAAATGAAAAGCCTCTGCCTGAAATTAGTTACAATGTATCTAAATTCAGATGGAGGTTTTATTTATGAAGAAAAATGAGACAAAGTTATTGGCGAGCAGGGCAGTAAACAAGATTGGAAATGTCATGTATGACTATGGAAACAGCACATGGATTGCAGGATTGGGAAGTATCGGACAAAAATACATGGGATACTATCAATTAGCCGAAAACGTGATTTCCTTATTTTTAAATCCAATCGGAGGGGCGGTTGCAGACCGTTTTAAGCGAAGACAAATACTGCTTGTAACGGATTTTATCGGTGGACTCATGTGTGCCGTACTTGCGTTTATCGGAAACGATAATATCATGCTTTATGGATTAATCGCTGTGAATGCGGCACTTGCGATCATGAGCGCATTTTCAGGAACATCGTTTCGTTCCTACGTGGTGACGGTCGTAGCGGAGGACCGGCTGGTAGCTTTTAATTCACGGCTGGAAGTGATCTCTCAGATTGTGAGCATTTCTTCCCCGCTGTTTGCATTTTTATTTGTGGATAGATTTGGCTTAAAACCGACGTTAATTCTTGACAGTGTGACATTTTTCCTTTCTTTTCTGCTTCTTTTTTTCGATTCGGGAGGAAGAAAAACATATTACAACAGAAAAAAGGAACACAAGCATCAAAAGTATTTTGCGGGACATCAAAGAGGGAATGTTTTTTATTGTAAAGGAAAAGGAGATTTTCTTTCTGCTGGTCATCGCTTCAATGGTAAACTTTTTCATCGCGGCGTTTAACTATCTGGCGCCATTTTCGAATCAGCTGTTCGTGCATCCATCCAGTTATGCGACACTTTTGACGATGGGAGCGGCTGGCTCAATCGCAGGCGCAGTTCTGGCAAACAAATTATTTAAAAATTCATACAACAGTATCCTGATCGCACTGGCACTCTGCGGTGTGGGACTGGCCGCGATCACAATTTTTGCAGTGCTTGGACTTCCGGCAGAGGTCATAGTAACCGGAAATCTGATTTTTGAGTTTTTCCTGACGATTTTTAATATTCATTTTTTTTCAATGGTGCAGAAAAAAGTACCAAAACACATGCTGGGAAGAGTGTTCAGCTCGATTTTTACGGTTGCGGTGATCTTCATGCCGATTTCAACTGCGATCATGGCAGCACTTCCGTTTTCCATCAGCATCTATGCGTTTGCGGTGATCGGGGCGGGCATTCTGCTTGTGTCTGGAGGTGGATTTCTCTATAGTAAAAAAGTGCTGGACTAATGAAAAAATACAAGATGAGAAAAATCGATTAGTTTACCAATTAGAATCGATTTTACCAGGTATGGGAAGAATAGAACTGTACTTCAAAGTAAAATGAAATTTAATTGAAGTGACTTTGAAGTTGACTTTGAAGTATATTTGAAGTACAGGAGGTCAGGACATGTATCTGGAAGAATTAATAGAAAATGTCGAACTGGAAAGTGATAAATTTGAATGCAAAAGCAGACTGAATCGTGAGGATGTCGTAGGCTGGCTAAAAAGTATTGCCGGATTTGACTTACATGGAGGGGATAGAGAACAGTGGAATGCCGAATCTGGTGTTTACGCCAGTGCCGCATGGAACAGTTTATGATGCAAAAATATTGTCTTTTGCTATTATCAGGCACATAAAGTTTCGGAGATTGCAGAATATCTTGGTGTGAGCGATTCTACTTATTTCAGAAAACAGGTGTTGGAGAACCTGGCAGAAAATCAGTATCTGGAGAGAAGCAAGGTTTTGAGAGCAGTTTACTATAAGACAAATCCGAAGATGGTAAGAATTCAATAAACGAAAAGTAATGAAACAGAGAAAATGTATGATAAAAGAAATTGTACAATAAAAATATATAAAAATTCTCAGTAAAACATTGCTTTTTTATGCATATATGCTATAATGATTCCATCAATGGAAGCAAAAGTTCAGACATAATTGAATAAATGAGTAGAAATCAGAGAGTGGAGATGATTCAAAGGAATACTGCTGTGGGGTGCAGCAGTATATTTTCGATGTGTCATCTCCCATTTTTATGTCTGATTTATGGTGCAGTCAAATGGTAAAAGTTCAAAAGAACAGGGGAGCATTTTGCAGCAGAATTGAAAGGAGAAACAGGCATGGCAAAATATGTAATGGCATTAGATGCGGGAACAACAAGTAACCGTTGTATTTTATTCAATGAAAAAGGAGAGATCTGCTCGATGGCGCAGAAAGAGTTCCGCCAGTTTTTCCCGAATCCGGGCTGGGTGGAGCATGACGCAAATGAAATATGGTCATCGATGCTTGGCGTTTCGGTGGAGGCGATGAACATGATCGGAGCTGCAGCTTCCGATATTGCAGCGATCGGTATCACAAACCAGCGTGAGACTTCCATCGTGTGGAACAAAGAGACGGGAGAACCAATCTACAATGCGATCGTATGGCAGTGCCGCAGAACATCTGATATTGCGGATGGACTGAAGAAAAAAGGACTGGAAGAAGTTTACCGGAAAAAGACAGGACTGATCATTGATGCATATTTTTCTGCGACGAAGATCAAATGGATTTTAGACAATGTAAAAGGTGCAAGAGAGCTGGCGAACGAGGGCAAATTATTATTCGGTACCGTGGAGACATGGCTGATCTGGAAATTTACGAAGGGTGCGGTGCATGTGACGGATTATTCCAATGCTTCGAGAACCATGCTTTTTAACATCAATGATCTGTGCTGGGACAAGGAGATTTTACAGGAACTGGATATTCCTGAGAGTATGCTTCCGACACCGGTGCCGTCCAGCCAGATTTACGGTTACACCGATCCGTCCTTCTTAGGGGATGAGATACCGATCGCAGGAGCGGCAGGTGACCAGCAGGCGGCACTTTTTGGACAGACCTGTTTCCATGCAGGAGAGGCAAAAAACACATACGGAACCGGATGTTTCCTTTTAATGAATACAGGGGAAAAACCGGTATTTTCAAAAAATGGCCTTGTGACGACCATTGCATGGGGACTGGACGGAAAAGTAAACTATGCTCTGGAAGGTTCGATTTTCGTTGCAGGAGCGGCAATCCAGTGGCTTCGCGACAATATGAGGCTGATCGATTCCTCCGCAGACTCTGAGTACATGGCAAAAAAAGTACACGGAACCCACGGCTGTTATGTGGTTCCGGCATTTACCGGACTGGGCGCACCACATTGGGATCAGTATGCGAGAGGTACGATCGTTGGCATCACAAGAGGTACCAACAAAAACCATATCATCCGCGCCACACTGGAATCTATCGATCTTCAGGTGTGTGATGTCATCGATGCAATGCGTGCAGACGCTGGTGTAGAATTGAAATCGTTGAAAGTGGATGGCGGGGCAAGCGCCAACAACTTCTTGATGCAGTTTCAGGCAGACATGATCAATGCACCGGTCAAGCGTCCAAGCTGTATTGAGACGACTGCGATGGGCGCTGCTTATCTTGCCGGACTTGCCGTTGGTTACTGGAAGAGCAAGGAAGATGTCATCAAAAATCAGAGTATCGACCAGATATTCTCTCCACAGATGAGCGAGGAGGATCGTCAGGCAAAACGGAAAGGCTGGAACAAAGCGGTCAAATACGCTTACGGCTGGGCGAAAGACGAACCGGAAGAGGAAGAAGAATAAAATAATGTAGGAAGGAAATGCGTTGGAAAAAAATTTTTCCTTCGGATTCCATGAAAAAGGTTGAAAATTACAACTACATATGATAAACTCATTACAATTTAAGCAAGGGAATGCTCCAAAGGTCATTCCCTTGTTGACAATAAAGGTATGTTTCGGAGCGGATAGCAATATCCGGTTTGACTGCCCATATATAGTTCGTATAGAGCAAAAGGAAAAAACGGAAACGTTTTTTTTTTTGGGAAAAAAAGATGAAAGGACAGGGAAACAAATGAAAGCTTTTTTGATACTCGAAGATGGGAATGTATTTACAGGAACAAGCATTGGTTCCACCAGAGAAGTCATCAGTGAGATCGTTTTTAACACTTCGATGACCGGTTATCTGGAGGTTCTGACCGATCCGTCCTATGCAGGACAGGCAGTGGTTATGACATATCCATTAATTGGTAACTATGGTATCACACCGGATATGGAGTCAAAGAAACCATGGCCGGACGGATACATTGTAAGGGAGTTATCCAGAATGCCAAGCAACTTCCGTTGTGAGGGAACAATCCAGGATTTCCTGACAAAAATGATATTCCTGGAATCGCAGGAATCGATACACGTGCACTTACCAAGATCTTACGTGAAAAAGGTACGATGAACGGTATGATCACAACAAACGAGAATTATAATATAGAAGAAATTATTCCTAAATTAAAAGCTTACACAACAGGAAATGTCGTAGACAAAGTGACCTGTGAGGAAAAACGAGTATTAAGCGGCGCAGGAAAACGTGTTGCACTCATGGATTTCGGCGCAAAAAATAATATTGCCCAGTCTTTAAATAATCGTGGCTGTGAAGTGACCATTTATCCGGCTCACACAACCGCAGAAGAAATCTTAAGCACAAATCCGGACGGAATTATGTTAAGCAATGGCCCTGGAGATCCAAAGGAATGTACCGATATTATCAAAGAGATCAGGAAACTGTACGATTCCGATACTCCTATTTTTGCGATCTGCTTAGGTCATCAGTTAATGGCACTTGCAACAGGTGCTGACACCCACAAAATGAAATACGGACACCGTGGCGGAAACCACCCTGTCAAGGATTTAAAAACAAACCGTGTATACATTTCATCCCAGAATCATGGATATGTTGTTGATACAGATACTTTGGATCCGAATATTGCAAAACCGGCATTTGTAAACGTCAACGACGGCACGAACGAAGGACTTGAGTATGTTGGAAAGAACATCTTCACCGTACAGTTCCATCCGGAGGCATGCCCTGGACCACAGGACTCCGGTTATCTGTTTGATAGATTTTTGGATATGATGAGTAAATAAAGGAGAATGAGAGTATGCCAAGAAATAAAGACATTAAAAAAGTATTAGTAATTGGTTCCGGTCCTATCGTCATCGGGCAGGCGGCAGAGTTCGACTATGCAGGTACACAGGCATGCCGTTCTTTGAAAGAGGAAGGGGTAGAGGTAGTACTTGTAAACTCCAACCCGGCAACCATTATGACCGATAAAGAAATCGCAGATGAAGTATATATCGAGCCATTGACCGTCGATGTGTTAGAGAAAATCATTGCAAAAGAGAAACCGGACAGTGTTCTCCCAACCTTAGGTGGACAGGCAGGATTAAACCTTGGTATGGAGCTTGCTGAGCAGGGAGTTCTTGACAAATATGGTGTAAAGCTGATCGGAACAACGGCTGAGACAATTTTTAAGGCAGAGGACCGTCAGGCATTCAAAGATACCATGGAAAAAATCGGTGAGCCATGTGCAGCTTCACAGGTTGTAAATAACGTGCAGGATGGTATCAAATTCACGAACACCATCGGTTATCCGGTCGTTCTGCGTCCGGCATTTACCCTCGGTGGAAGCGGCGGTGGTATTGCCCACAATGAGCAGGAATTAGTAGATATTTTAACAAACGGTCTGCGTTTAAGCCGTGTCGGCGAAGTTTTAGTTGAGCGCTGCATCGCCGGATGGAAAGAAATTGAGTACGAAGTAATGCGTGATGCAAACGGAAACTGTATTACCGTATGTAATATGGAAAATATTGACCCGGTCGGTGTGCATACCGGTGACTCCATCGTAGTTGCACCATCCCAGACATTAGGGGATAAAGAGTATCAGATGCTTCGTACTTCTGCACTCAATATCATTTCCGAGTTAAACATCACAGGTGGATGTAACGTACAGTACGCACTGAACCCGGATTCTTTCGAGTACTGTGTAATCGAGGTAAACCCTCGTGTATCCCGTTCTTCTGCACTGGCATCTAAAGCGACCGGATACCCGATCGCAAAAGTTGCAGCAAAGATCGCATTAGGTTACACCTTAGACGAGATTAAAAACGCAATTACAGGAAAAACATACGCAAGTTTTGAGCCAATGCTTGACTACTGCGTTGTAAAGATCCCAAGACTGCCATTCGATAAATTTATTACGGCAAAGAGAACCCTTACCACCCAGATGAAGGCAACCGGAGAGGTTATGAGTATCTGCAATAACTTCGAAGGCGCTCTGATGAAGGCAATCCGTTCCTTAGAGCAGCATGTAGACAGTCTGATGTCTTATGATTTTACAGGACTTAACGATGCAGAATTAAGAGAACAGTTAAATGTGGTAGACGACAGAAGGATCTGGGTGATCGCAGAGGCACTGCGCCGTCACTTCAGTTATGATGAGATCCATGCCATCACCAAGATTGATAAATGGTTTATTGACAAGCTCGCCATCATTGTTGAAATGGAAGAGACTTTAAAGACACAGCCATTGACGGTTGAATTATTAAAAGAAGCAAAACGTATTGAGTTCCCGGACAATGTGATCGCAAAACTGACTGGTAAAACAGAAGCAGAAATTCACGACATGCGTTATGAGAACGGAATCGTTGCAGCATATAAGATGGTAGATACCTGTGCAGCAGAGTTCGAAGCAGCTACTCCATATTACTATTCCGTATTTGGAAGTGAGAATGAGGCAGAGGAAACCAATCCACAGAAGAAAGTATTAGTATTAGGTTCCGGCCCGATCCGTATCGGACAGGGTATCGAGTTTGACTACTGCTCTGTGCACAGTACCTGGGCATTCGCAAAAGAGGGCTGGGAGACCGTTATCGTAAATAACAATCCGGAGACAGTATCTACTGACTTTGATATTGCGGATAAACTTTATTTTGAGCCATTAACCCCGGAAGATGTCGAAGCAATCGTTAAGATCGAGAAACCGGACGGAGCAGTTGTACAGTTCGGTGGACAGACAGCCATCAAGTTGACCGAGAGCCTGATGAAAATGGGTGTAAAAATCCTCGGAACAAAGGCAGAAGACGTTGACGCCGCAGAGGACCGTGAGTTATTTGACGAGATTCTGGAAGAAAACACAGATCCCGAGAGCAGCAGGTGGAACCGTATTTACTGCCGAGGAAGCAAAAGAAGTTGCAAACCGTCTTGGCTATCCTGTATTAGTCCGTCCTTCCTACGTTTTAGGCGGACAGGGCATGAAGATCGCATTCAATGATGAAGAGATCGAAGAGTTCATTGGAATCATCAACCGTATTGCACAGGATCACCCAATCCTCGTAGATAAATATTTGCAGGGAAAAGAGATCGAAGTCGATGCCGTATGCGATGGAACCGATATTTTAATCCCTGGTATTATGGAGCATATCGAGCGTACCGGTATCCATTCCGGAGACAGTATTTCCGTATATACCCGGCTCCAACGATCAGTGAACCGGTCAAAGAGATGATCGTAGAATACACAAAACGTCTTGCACAGGCATTACATGTTATTGGTCTGATCAACATCCAGTTCATCGTTATGGACGAGCAGGTTTACGTGATCGAGGTTAACCCGCGTTCTTCCAGAACTGTGCCATATATCAGCAAAGTAACAGGTATTCCGATTGTTGACCTGGCAACAAAAGTAATCATCGGCGAGACCATCCGCGGTATGGGTTATGAACCGGGACTTGCTCCGACTGCAGATTACATCGCAATTAAAATGCCGGTATTCTCATTTGAAAAACTCCGTGGTGCTGAGATTTCCTTAGGACCTGAGATGAAATCCACCGGTGAGTGTCTTGGTATCGCCAAGACCTTCAACGAAGCTTTATACAAAGCATTCTTGGGAGCTGGTGTAAAACTTCCAAAATATAAACAGATGATCATGACAGTAAAAGATGCAGACAAGCCGGAAGCTGTTGGTGTTGCCAAGAGATTTGAAGCATTAGGCTACAAGATCTATGCGACAAGAAGTACTGCAAAGTATCTGCAGGAGCACGGCGTAAATGCACTCCGCATCAATAAGATCTCACAGGAATCACCGAACGTTATGGACTTAATTCTTGGTCATAAGATCGATCTTGTCATTGATACACCTACACAGGGTAATGGTGATAAGAACCGTGACGGATTCCTGATCCGCCGTAATGCGATCGAGACAGGTGTGTACTGTATCACAGCAATGGATACGGCAAATGCACTGGCACAAAGCCTTGAGACTGCAACCAATGAGCTTACTCCGATCGATATCGCAACTGTGAAGAATTTGTAAACCAGAGTTTAACTGGCGTAGTGTCGCAGATTTTGTGGTGCTTTTATAGGCTGTGAGGGGCAGCTATAAGAGTCCTCTCACAAGTCGTGATTTTATAGGTTTATGAAAAGAAAAACGGTACAGACAAATATGATGTTCCTGTTCGCCGGGCATTCCGATAGCCTCTAAAGAGTCTTATCTCCATGGCTCACAAAGAAAATAATATTTGTTTATACCGTTTTGCTTTCATTTACGTTATGGATGACTTGTGAGAGGACGCTTATATTTGCCCAATTTACACTGTGAATTGCACCACAGAATCTGCAATTTACGTTATGGAACTCACGGTTATGGAGTGTCTATAAAAGAGGTAGGATAAGCTGCTTTGACTTCATGAATATTGTTTGTACAATAATCACAATCACATAAATCTTCACTTCTTATTTGATTGTAATATGATTTGGCTTTCTCAATATCCAAAGTGTTCACCTCCTCAAATAAGAATTTACAAAATCATTAATATCATAATTCTACCATAATCACATATACAATTCTATTTTATTCCATTAAAATTTATTAAAAAACCTAATTCATTTATTTCATGAGATGAGATTTGTCAAGGGCATTTTCTGTGAGGTGTTCAAAACTACTAAATAGTTATTTAGAAAACACTGTAGTCCATTCTATCTGTTAAAAAGTTCCATACATCAAACTATCGATTTCATCTACAAAACATTTTGAACTTACCTAATAACTTCTGAAAAAACAAAAAACCTGTAGATTGTATCTAATAAAAAGATGAAATCTACAGGTTTTCGTTTTTACTCGTATTTCAGCTAATGCCGTCAATGAATATCACAGAAAATGAAAGCTTAAATTTTTACAACATAAGGTTCATCTTCAATAATACCCTGATCGTGGGTAACAATGATAACCGTTTTACCTTCTTCATTGAGTTCGTGCAATAACCTCATAACAATATCTCTATTTTTCTTGTCAAGTGAGCCAGTAGGTTCATCTGCCAAAACAACAGAACATTTTTTCATCATAAGACGAGCTAAAGCAACTCTCTGTTGTTCACCACCGGAAAGCTGATAAACTTTTTGTTAACTTCCTTTGATAACCCCACACGATTAAGAGCTTCTTTAAGTGATACTTTAGTTCGGCTTGATTTTTTAATCAAACTTAAATTTTCTTTAACTGTCTTATTTTCAAGCAGTGCAAAATTCTGAAAAAGAAACCCCACTGTATCCGCAAAAAAACTGTTTTTATTTTTAAGCCGGGTAATATTCAGCCCTTCGATTATGATACTGCCGCTATCCGGCTTTTCGATACCACCAATCATATTGAGCAAAGTGCTTTTTCCACTGCCGCTATCCCCGCTGATTACTACAAAACTTCCATCCGGAATTTCCAAATTAAAGTTGGAGAAAATTATTTTCTCTCCAAATGCTTTATTTAAGCCACGAATTATAATCATAAACATCCTCCCTTCAATGACTTTGAGATATTTGTTTTTTCAACCCACATAATATTTGTGAAAATGATTGCCATTTCAATAATGGTGAGCAATGATCCAATCAGTAAAGCAATCCCGACACTTGCGTTAGATATAAAAATCGAAACAATGCAAATCAATATCACAACGGCTATATTTTCTATGAGATTAACGGAAATAAATCTTTTGTGCCTTTCATAAAAGCTATAACCTAAAACCTTTTTGAGGGAGATTTCCATAGAGCTAAGTCTAAATTCCATTTTCGCTTCAGATACGATGATAGCGATATCTAACAGCAATACTAATACGCAAAGAGAGCTTATAAAGCTAATCAATTTTACAAGGAAACTATGACTATAAATGTAATCCTCTCCGACATTCGTCAGCATAAAATAGTGTGAACCAAGCTGTTCTGCATATTTTTTCGCAGCATTACGAATTGTGCTTTCATCGCATCCGTAGATTACCTCACCATTATATGTTCCTGTTTCGATATAACTTCCATTTAAAGCAACAGCCTCATTTGCCTGATAAATCACAATCGGATTTGTTACTCTTGACAATCCGTCAATAGCCTCTTCTCTGTTCGAATTGAGATAATAAAATTGCTCTCTGCCAGAATATTCTTTATAAACAACACGCAGTTCTTCTGCATTTTGGGTAAGAGAGCTAATTTCCTCTTTTGCGATATCTTTGTATGATTCCGCATTTCTTCCCTTTGGCACGAAGACCACGATATCCTCTTTTTCATCATCTTCAGTAAGCATATCAGAAAACCCTTGTAGCATATCTCTGGCATTATGATTTACAAAAATATAATTATCCGTATCGCTTATCCGGCTGCCTATGCAGACCACCGGATTTATAGTGTTGTATTCATTTTCGTAAAGGTCATTCCAAAATTTGCTCTCTGTAGATTCCTCCTCATTTTCTTCAAAAGGAGGTTCAAGCTGCATAACTCCAAAATAATAATCATTATAATGATTTTCTAAAAGAGTAGTGTTTGTAAGTAAATTACCTTGAATGCTACTGAGATTTGTAGTTATTGTAAAAATTGTCATAGCAGTAGCAAATACTTTAAGACCATTCAGAAGATAAAACATACCTTTTTTATCTGAAGCATTGGCGAAGGCTTTTTTTTTTACATCAAAGCAGACAAAAGCAGCATAAGGAATTACGGAAAGAACTGCTCCGGCACAATACACTGCCAAAATGAGATGATCTTCATATGCACCCGATATAAATTGAGAAACAAGCAACTTTGCTAAAACGAATAACGCAGCGTACGAAATCATATCAGCCACTACAGCTTTTAGAGCAAGCACAGCAGCATTTTCGCCCAAGGAAGCTCGTACAACTACTTCCTTTTGTCTGCGTATCACCTCAATCACATTAAGTACAATCATCAATATGGCAACCAATCCCCAAACAATGAACATCATATCAGTTTCGGTTGATTGCCAAAACTCTGGCTGCGATATAGAATATTCTTTTGCCAAATCTTGATATGTGGCAATGATGTCATCATCATCACCGATATAGCTGACCATTATTTCCTGTCCATTGCCTGTGTTTTTTACTTCTCTAAAATCTTCAAATTCTATTACGGTGATTCCACCTATTAAAGCCGTATATGTTTTTCCTCAATATCCATCGTGCTTTTTAAGACTATCCCGAACAACGGTATCATCTAATTTTGCATAGTTAAATTCAAATTTTCAAAGTAATTGCCGCTTTTTCATAAAAATATTTTCCCTTTCAGACGTTTTGGGCATTTATAAGCGCCCCCAACAACTCAACAAGTCATTCGTAACGTAAATGAAATCAAAACGGTAAAATTCATTAAAAAAACAAATATGATTTCAAGAATGCAGATTGAGCCATGGATCCCATGGGATTCTAACGTAAATTGCAGATTTTGTATGGAAGCTTGGGCAGCTGAACATGATTGTTAAATGAAAGAAGCCCAGCGGAATGCCCGGCGAACAGGAACATCATATTTCGTCTGTACCGTTTTTCTATTCATAAACCTATAAAATCACGACTTGCGAGAGGACGCTTATATCTGCCCAAATGAGATGCTTGGCGATGCAAAATGGGATACTTCAAGAATTGAAAAAACTTATAAAATCTGGGTGTCCCAATATCCATCTGTACCATATCCACAGACTGCACAGTCCGATTACACGGGAACACACGCAATGTGGCAGTACACCAATCAGGGAACAGTAGCAGGCATCAGCAAACCGGTGGACGTAGATATCGCTTATTTTGGTTATGCCGGAACAGCGGATGCCCAGAGTGATGTAGCTCCGGAAACAGTCAGTGCAGACGCAGAAGCATTGATGAATTTCTCTGATGTAAATGAAACTGTTACGGCAAAACAGTCCACAAATCTCAGAAACATTCCAAGTCAGGGTTCTGATGCAACAGTTGTGGCAACCTTGCAGAATGGCGAGACAGCGACAAGAACCGGCGTGAGCAGCAGTGGATGGTCGCGGGTAAGCTACAATGGACAGACTTTGTATGCAGTGTCCAGCTATCTGACGACAGATCTTGGGTATACAGCACCAGCAGCCAATACGGCTGCAGAGACAACAACAACGGACGGCTCAGGCTCAGGAGATGGATTGAAAACAAAATTTACTGCATGCAATGATGTGGTGACAGCGAAGATCGAAGTGAATTTAAGAACACTTCCGAGTGTCACAAACCCGGATGCAGCAGTTGCGGCAGTTTTAAAAAATGGCGAGACCGTGACGAGAACCGGAATCAATACAGACTATGGATGGTCAAGAGTTGACTATAATGGACAGACATTATATTGTGTATCGAGTTATTTGACAAGTGCACAGTAAAAAAAGAAGCTGATGCATTCAGACGGAAAAGATGAAACGTCTGAAGGTACCAGCTTTTTTCTATTATGCAGATTAAATTAATTTTTTTCGCTTTGCCGGACGCTGTTTCTTTACAGGAGGTGTCACCTCATTTCTGGCAGCAATGGATACGGCTGAAACTGGTGACGCAGGCGGGACAGGTTTGTCCATAACTGGCTGTTTTGTGGGCAGAACGGCAGATGCTGCATTCCTGCGCTGGTTTATTTTTTCTTTTTGCGCACGGAAGCGGTCAGCGGTCGCCTTAATATATGGATCTGCAACAAACTGCTTAAGCGTATCGCTGTCGATGGCGATACGGTTGTCCATTGTCTTCATAATATCTACAATCTGTAACTGATCCGAGGTTTCCGGATTGCTCAGATCATAAATCTGGTTATCCTTGAAATTCAGGATCATAGGATGCAGAAAATCAGCCGGATTGTCAGCAAGCACCAGACCTTTTTCTCCGTTTGCAAAATCGAGACATGCACCTGTAGGAAGAATCTGGATGCTGTCCGCCAGAGCGGTGATCACAGAACGGTTATATTCTGAGATGTGGCTGTAAAAAATGTCATGGCAGCCAGCTCTGACATTGGTGCATGGTTAATGTTCATGGCAGTCAGGCGGTCAAATTTGTCCGCAGCCTTCAATATATCGATCAGAAGCTGAACCGGTGGTTTTGGAAGTCTTGGGCTGATCGTTGCATGATCTTCAAATATAATGTTCTGGATGATCTCAAGACTTGTGTCATTTAAGCCGAGTTCTGCAAAATGCGGACGGATGATCTCATACCCATGTTCTGATTTTAACTGGATGAGATCCCGGTCGGAAGCAGAGAGATCTTCATTCTTATCTAAAATACTCTTTGGAACGGAGAGATAACCAAAATCATATAATAAGGAAGCTGCAATCAGCGACTGGGAGTCTTCCGGCTCAATATGCATCTCATTTGCGATCATCGCAGAGAGGATCGCAACACTGATCGAATGCTTGTATACAAAATCAGCAGAACTTCTGAGGTTCTGTGTGAAATTAAGTTTGTGGTCTAATGCACCATAATGTGTGTATATATTCTGTACGAGTTCCGTGATTGCCGGAATATTTTTCTGTGCGAGAAGCTTATCCATGCAGTCTTTCAATTTGAACATATAGATAGTCTGGAACTGCTCAAATTCAAGGTCTTCTTTGGAAAGAGGAGGAACAGGCTCCGCCGGTTCCAGAATAAATATGCCGATCAGACCGAAATTATCAATACTGTTTATACTCTGAAGTGTTAATTTTGTGTTGCGCTCATATAATAAAACCCCCATTTTATTGTAAATGGGTTTTGCCAGCCGCATTCCCGGCTTTAAATCCTGTGATCTTACAAACTGCATATATCCCCATACCTTTCCTGATGCAAATATGATAAAATAAAAACAAGCTGATACATACCAAATATAGCATATTGAAAGGTTAAATACAATCTGCTATCATGGTGCTTGAAAGAAATTTTTTAGGAGCAGATGCAGGAATATTTCGACAGAATGAGGTACCTATGAAAAAAATCCTTAAAAAGAATATTTGCAGCGGCAGCATTAGTGTGCTGTCTTACCGTGACAACAGCTTATGCAGATGTCACGCAGGAAGATATTGACAATGCAAAAAATCAGATCAACAATCTGAAAAACCAGCAGAAAGATGCACAGGATGCGGTCGATGATATCAATGGAAAAAAAGGCCAGCTAGAGAGCGACCTGAACAATTTAAATGGACAGATGACCAACATTGTTTCGTCCATGAATGCCCTTGAGTCACAGATCAATGATAAGAAAAAAGAACTGTCAGATCTTGAGGATGAGATCGATCAGACGCAGGATAATCTGGAAGCTGCAAAGCAGCAGTCAGCCAGCCAGTATGAGGATATGAAGATACGTATCCGCTATATGTATGAAAATGGAAATACACCGATGCTTGAGATGCTGTTATCGGCATCATCCTTTTCTGATTTTCTGAACCGGACGGAGTATATTTCGGAGATCAATTCGTATGACAGACAGAAATTAGAGGAGTTTATCCAGGTGCAGGAACAGATTGCGGCAGAGGAAGCTTCTCTTGAAGAACAGAAGAAGGATCTCGAGAGTGAGCAGCAGGAACTGCTCGCCATGCAGGATGACATGAAGGTAAAACAGAATTCTGTAAACAGCCTTATCAGTTCAACACAGGCAAATATCAGCCAGACCAATTCTGAATTGAGCAGCGCCCAGGGAAAAGTCAATGATATCAACAGTCAGATCGCACAGATGGAAGAACTGGAAAAACAGTTAGAAATCCAGAAGGCAAAAGAAGACGCTGCGAGAATGGCGGAGATCAAGCGTCAGGAGGCTGAGAACAACGGCGAATTTTCTTATGTCCCAAGTGACAGTGATCTTTACCTGTTAGGTGCGATCATCCAGTGTGAGGCAGACGGTGAACCATATGAGGGAAAGCTTGCAGTCGGAAGTGTTGTCATGAACCGTGTGCGAAGCTCTTATTTCCCGAATACCGTATCCGGTGTGATTTATCAGAGCGGACAGTTTTCTCCGGTAGCCAGTGGACGATATGCGCTCCGCCTCGAGCAGGGGGTAAATAATACCTGTATGCAGGCGGCACAGGAGGTGCTTAACGGGAACATCACAAACAGCTGTCTCTATTTCAGAACTGTGATCGACGGATTGGAAGGAACGATCATCGGACATCACATATTCTACTAATACGGCTGTCAATGCGCAAATTACATAAAAATCATTTTTGAAACCAAATGGAAAAAGAGACGTTTTTGTAAGAAATATACAAAAAACGTCTCTTTTTTGCGGAATTGAGTGGTAGCGCATGATAATTTTTTAACGAAAACAGTATATAAAATAGGTAAAAACCAAATTTAAATACTGAAAAAAGTGTGAAAAAAAAAGAAAGCTATTGCATTTGAAAATAAAATATGGTAGCATGAGAAAGTACTGAAAAGCCAATAAAAAAGCCGAATACATAAAAACGTAGAAAATCAGGAAAAAGAAAATTTAAATTTAAAAGAAGAGATTTTAGATTTATTTTTTTTACTAAAAGATTGTTAAAAAAATAACAACGTTTTTCGGCAGATTTATTATGAAGGAAACAAAATATACTGCATATTATGAGCGGTGTTTTGTACCACAAAACCGAAGGGAGAATTCAAAATGGCAAGAAAAGTAGTTTTAGCAGGCGCATGCCGTACAGCAATTGGTAAAATGGGTGGAGCATTAAGCAATACTCCAGCAGCAGACTTAGGTGCAATCGTTATCAAAGAGGCATTAAGAAGAGCAGGTGTTAAACCAGAGATGGTTGACGAAGTAAAAATGGGTTGTGTAATCCAGGCAGCTCAGGGACAGAACGTTGCACGTCAGGCAGCAATCAAAGCAGGACTGCCAATCGAAGTTCCAGCAATCACGATCAACGTTGTTTGTGGTTCTGGTTTGAAATGTGTCAATGATGCAGCTACCATGATCATGGCAGGAGAAGCTGATATCGTTGTTGCAGGTGGTATGGAAAATATGTCAATGGCACCATATGCTATGACAAAAGCTCGTTTCGGATATCGTATGAACAATGCAACGATCATCGATACAATGGTTAACGATGCATTGACAGATGCATTCAACCACTATCATATGATGATCACTGCAGAGAACGTATGTGATAAATATGGCATTACAAGAGAAGAACTTGACGAGTTCTCAGCAAACAGCCAGCAGAAATGTGAAAAAGCGATCGCTGAAGGCAAATTTGCAGATGAGATCGTTCCGGTTCCGGTTAAAGTGAAAAAAGAGATCGTAGATTTCGTGACAGATGAAGGACCTCGTGCAAGTACAACAGCAGAGTCTTTAGCAAAATTAAAATGCTGCTCTGGCAAAGAGGGTGGACTTGTTACAGCAGGTAACGCTTCCGGTATTAACGATGGTGCAGCAGCAATCGTTGTAATGAGCGAAGAGAAAGCAAAAGAACTTGGTGTTACACCAATGGCTACATGGGTAGCTGGAGCACTTGGCGGTGTTGAGCCAGAGATCATGGGTGTTGGACCTGTTGCTTCTACTAAGAAAGTATTAGCTAAGACAGGACTTACAATCGATGATATGGATCTGATCGAAGCAAACGAAGCTTTCGCAGCTCAGTCTATCGCAGTTGCAAGAGATTTACATTTCGATATGTCCAAAGTTAACGTTAACGGTGGTGCAATCGCACTTGGACATCCAGTAGGAGCTTCCGGATGCCGTATCCTTGTAACATTATTACATGAGATGCAGAAGAGAGATTCCCACAGAGGTCTTGCTACATTATGTATCGGTGGCGGAATGGGATGCTCTACAATCGTTGAGAGATAATTAATCAGATAAAACTGTCCGGAAAGCGGGTGACTGCTTTTCCGGGCGTTTCCATTACATATTAAAAATTCAGAATAAATTCAGGAGGTACTAACATGAAAGTTGGTGTTATTGGTGCAGGAACCATGGGACAGGGTATTGCAAAAGCATTTGCCCAGGTAGAAGGATATGAGGTAGCTCTCTGCGATATTAAGCAGGAATGGGCTGACGGCGGAAAAGCCAAAATCCAGAAAGGTTATGCAAGACTTGTAGAAAAAGGAAAAATGACACAGGAAGCTGTTGATGCTATCCTTGCTAAAATCACTCCAGGATTAAAAGAAGACCTTTGCGCAGACTGCGATCTGATCGTAGAAGCAGCATTCGAAGATATGGGAGTAAAGAAAACAACATTCCAGGAATTAGATAAGATCGCAAAACCAGAGTGTATCTTTGCTTCAAATACATCAAGCCTTTCCATCACAGAGATCGGAAATGGTCTTACACGTCCAATGGTTGGTATGCATTTCTTCAACCCTGCAGACCGTATGAAATTAATCGAAGTTATCGCTGGTGTAAATACACCGGATGAGACTGTTGAAGCTATTAAGAAAATCTCTGTTGAGATCGGAAAAACACCTGTACAGGTAAATGAAGCAGCAGGATTCGTTGTAAACCGTATTTTAATCCCAATGATCAACGAAGCAGCATTCATCAAAATGGAAGGTGTATCTGATATCGCAGGTATCGATGCAGCTATGAAACTTGGTGCTAACCACCCAATGGGACCGTTAGAGTTAGGTGATTTCATCGGTCTTGATATCTGCCTTGCTATTATGGATGTTCTTTACAAAGAGACAGGCGACAGCAAATACCGCGCATGCCCGTTAATCCGCAAAATGGTTCGTGGTGGTAACCTTGGTGCTAAGAGCGGCAAGGGATTCTATGTATACAATGCTGACCGTACAAAAACACCAGTTGACGCTCAGTAATTAACAGATATTAAGGTTTAGGAGGATTTGAAATCATGGATTTCACTTTAGACAAGAAACATGAAATGGCGCGCTCTCTGTTCAGAGATTTCGCTGAGAACGAAGTAAAACCTCTTGCACAGGAGACAGATGAGACAGAACAGTTCCCGGCAGAGACAGTTAAGAAAATGGCAAAATATGGATTCATGGGAATCCCGGTACCAAAGGAGTACGGCGGACAGGGATGTGATCCATTAACATATGTTATGTGTGTAGAAGAGTTATCAAAAGTTTGCGCTACAGCAGGTGTTGTTGTTTCCGCACATACTTCTCTCTGCATCGATCCAATTATGACTTACGGTACAGAAGAACAGAAACAGAAATATGTCAGACCACTTGCTACAGGCGAGAAACTTGGTGCTTTCGCATTGACAGAACCAGGTGCTGGTACAGATGCTCAGGGTGCTCAGACAAAAGCTGTTTTAGATGGTGACGAATGGGTATTAAACGGATCAAAATGCTTCATTACCAATGGTAAAGTTGCAGATGTTTATATTGTAATCGCTATCACAAGCATTACAGAGGACTAAGAGAGGAAGAAAGAAAAAGAACTTCTCCGCATTTATCGTAGAAAAAGGTGCTCCAGGATTCTCCTTCGGAACAAAAGAGAAGAAGATGGGTATCCGTGGATCTTCTACCTATGAGTTAATTTTTGAAGACTGCAGAATTCCAAAGGATGCGTTACTTGGACCTGAAGGAAAAGGATTCCCAATCGCTATGCATACATTAGATGGTGGACGTATTGGTATCGCTTCCCAGGCACTTGGTATTGCAGAAGGTGCATTAGAGCGCGCAATCGCTTATACAAAAGAAAGAAAACAGTTTGGTCGTTCTATCGCACAGCAGCAGAATACACAGTTCAAGTTAGCTGATATGGCAACAAGAATTGAAGCCGCTCAGATGTTAGTTTATAAAGCAGCAATGGCAAAAGCAAACCAGAAAGTTTACTCTGTAGAAGCTGCAAAAGCAAAATTATTCGCAGCAGAGACAGCAATGGCTGTTACAACAGAAGTTGTTCAGTTATTCGGTGGATATGGATACATCAGAGAGTACGATGTAGAGCGTATGATGCGTGATGCTAAGATCACAGAGATCTATGAGGGAACAAGCGAAGTACAGCGCATGGTTATCTCAGGTGCATTGCTTAAATAGACGTGATCTAGCGGATTGAAAATGGATGGAAGAAATATAGAATCACGCTTGCGAGAATGAAATATTTCTGACAGACATTTGAGAGCGCAACGCGCACGAGAAACACGAAGTGTTTCGAGTAATCCGCGATTAATGAAAATATAATAACATAAGGAGTGGAAAATACATGAATATCGTAGTATGTATTAAACAGGTTCCTGATACAAAGGGTGGAGTAAAATTCAATCCAGATGGAACACTTGATAGAGCAGCAATGCTTGCTATCATGAACCCAGATGACAAAGCAGGTCTTGAAGCAGCATTAAGAATCAAAGATGAGACAGGAGCAAAAGTTACAGTTCTTACCATGGGACTTCCAAAGGCTGATGCAGTTCTTCGTGAAGCAATGGCAATGGGAGCAGATGATGCAATCCTTGTAACAGACAGAGTATTAGGTGGAGCAGATACATGGGCAACATCTACTACAATCGCTGGTGCTCTTCGTAACTTAGATTACGATCTTATCATCACAGGACGTCAGGCTATCGATGGAGATACCGCACAGGTAGGACCACAGATCGCTGAGCATCTTGGTTTACCAGTTATCTCTTACGCAGCAGACATCAAAGTTGATGGAGATTCTGTTATCGTTAAGAGACAGTATGAAGACAGATATCACGAATTAAAAGCAAAAATGCCTTGCTTAGTGACAGCACTTTCTGAATTAAATCAGCCACGTTACATGACACCAGGTGGAATCTTTGATGCATGTGACAAAGAAGTGACTGTTTGGGGAAGAGCAGACTTAAAGGATGTTGATGATTCTGACCTTGGATTAAAAGGATCACCAACAAAGATCGCAAAAGCATCTGATAAAGTAGCAAAAGGAGCTGGTGAGAAAGTAAATCTTGATCCAGCAGAATCCGTAGCATACTTGATCGGTAAATTCAAAGAGAAACACATTATCTAAAAAAATAAGGAAAAGTGGTGAATAAGATGTCATTAGAAGAATATAAGGGAGTATTTGTCTTTGCACAGCAGGTAGATAACGTATTAGACGGTGTTGCATTTGAATTGCTTGGCAAAGGTAAAGATTTAGCAAAAGACTTAAATACAGAAGTTACAGCAGTATTGATCGGCTCTGGCGTCAAAGGATTAGCAGATCAGTTAGCAGAGTATGGTGCAGACCGTGTTATCGTTGTAGACGATCCTGAATTAAAAGAATACAGAACAGAGCCATATGCACATGCACTGGCATCTGTAATCAATGAGTACAAACCAGAGATCATGTTAGTTGGTGCAACAGCTATCGGACGTGATCTTGGTCCTACTGTATCAGCAAGAGTTAAAACAGGTCTTACAGCAGACTGTACTTCTCTTGAAATCGGAGATTTCCCATTGGTTGCTGCTCCGGGAAAAGAATCTGAGCAGAAACACAATCAGTTGTTAATGACTCGTCCAGCATTTGGTGGTAACACAATCGCTACAATCGCTTGCCCGGATAACCGCCCACAGATGGCAACCGTTCGTCCAGGTGTTATGCAGAAGATTGCTCCAATCGCTGGTGCAAAAGCAAACGTTGTTGAATTCAATCCAGGATTCACACCTAACAACAGATATGTTGAAATCCTCAATGTTGTAAAAGCTGTAAAATCTACAGCAAATATCATGGAAGCTAAGATTTTGGTGAAGGGCAAATATAAACGTCCTCTCACAAGTCAGAATTTTATATGTTAATGAAAAAGAAAAACGGTATAAACGAAATATTATGTTTCTGTTCGCTCGCCGGGCATTTCGATAAGCCTCTAAAGAGTCTTATCTCCATAGCTCACAAAGAAAATAATATTTGTTTATACCGTTTTTCTTTTATTTACGCTGTGAATGACTTGTGAGAGGGCGCTTATACATGCCCAATTTACGCTATGAATTGCACCACAAAATCTGCAATTTCCCATATCCTTTGGCATTGTTATCCCATTGAATATCGTCTAAGTCGAAATGAGAAATATTATATTTCTTTGAAAGTGCATTTGCTAAATAGGTTTTTCCAGAACCACTGCAACCAATAATATGTATTTTCATAAGTCAGTATCCTCCACACACTGGAATTTGAATCTATCGAAATCTTATAAAGTGTACCCTTTGTCAAGGACACTATGACTTTTCCTTTTCAGATTTCTATTTTATATTTGTTTGTTGTGTAGAGGCATCAAAGTGATGCCTCTGATTGATTGTTTTTACCTTTTGCTTTAGGGATTATCAGTGGATAAATTCCTGTTGTCAGATATTGATAATATTCAACAGGTGACAACCTTGCTAAGTCCAATTGATAACGTTCTGTATTATAATATTCTGTCCAATCCCTAACTGCGTTTAATATCTCCTCATAGCCGTGGCACTCTGATAGATCTAATTCATCTTTCATATGACCAAAGAATGATTCCTGAGGAGCATTGTCCCAACAGTTTGCTCTACGTGACATAGACTGTCTCAGTTCGTTATCCTTTAACAATTGGATAAATTTAATGCTGGTATAGTGGGAACCCTGATCGCTATGTATTAATGTTTCTGTGCTTAAATCAGTTCCATGTTTTTCTATTAACTGCTTTACTGTTTCTAATACAAAATCAATTTCTAGTGATTCGCTGAGAACCCATGACAGCAGTTCCTTGGTACAGGCATCTATAATTGTCGACATATAGCACCGGGGTGCTTTTCCATTTATAATATACGTGATATCCGTTAACAGAATTTTTCTTGGTCCGTGTTCCTCGAATTCACGGTTTACTATATTGGGTGCGGTATATGCAGTTGCCATTGCTTTTGCCATTCTCCGATAGGGATTTGCCTTGCGGATAGGGCACTGTAAGTTGTACTTCTTCATCAACCGCCGGATTTTTTGATATTCATCACTATCGGCGGTTCCATGTGTAACAGCCTCATATATATGCTACGGGCACCTTTATGATATCCTCGGTACTGGTATGCTTTCAGAATCAGAAGAAAATCCTGTCTGTCCTGTTCCTCCCTTTCCATTCGCTGGTCTTCTGTTGAGAGATAATGGTAATATCCCGAACGGGATACTCCTGCAATTTCGCACATGGCAGCTACATTCAAAAGATTATCGTTTTTTTGCATGGTATCATAAATAATCTGATACTTTGCATGGGCTGGTATTTTCATTATTCCGGAGCCTCCGGATTTAAAGATACAATTTTTTTAGAAACTCAATCTCCTGATCTTTATATGCCAGTTGCATTTCTAAATATTTTATCCGATTTCAGCCGAAAGATATCCGTTGCATCCCTGTGCATAGGTGTTAAGATCTCGAAAACCATTTCCCTTTTTTACTTCATTTCCAATCATGGTTTTCAGACCATTTATTCTGGAATCCCCCAAGATATTTGGATCTATCCCAAGAGTCGAAATAATCTCACGTGGAAGCCTGCCCTTTGACAGTTCCTCCCAAAACAGTTTTTTAAATTCTGCCGAGAAATGTACAATGCTCGGTGATACATCCAGCACATATTTGCTATTTCTCAGTGTGAGCATTTCCTGTTCTGTAAACTTTCTGTTTGCCATAATTTCCTCCAATTCATTATTATTGTAATATCAATCTGAATCGGAGTCAAAAAGCGATTTTGTCCAAAATGAAGGGGTTCATCAAAACCATGTCCGAAGTTAAGGGTTCCCTGTAAACTCATTGTATAGATTTAAGGGTTTTCATTAAAACTTACTGTCTAATGGTAAGGGTTTTAAAAACTCAATCTGTCCAATCTATAGGGTACATTTTATTAACCTGTTAGCGGCTGTTGTAGGTACCGTTAATAAAACCCTCCAAAAGCCTTGAAAATAAATGGTTTATCGCAAAATGCTCACTTTAACTTATTATACGATTTCACACTGTTTTATTCTTCCCTTGGAAGCTGATAAGAGCAAACGCAAGGGCAAGAAAATGATATACTTCAATTATCAAAAGAATGTGACGATATTCTGTTAACAATCCTGATATCGGAGGTGCAAGTATGGAAAGAATTAAAACCTTAAATTATTATCAAAAAGGTATCATTATTGTGATGGTTGCTATGATACTGATTTTTGCGGTGATTTATCCTAAGACAATCTCAAGAGTTGGTTATAGATACAATGATGAGATTCTTGTTCCGAATCAGGAAAATGGAAATATAGTGTATTCTGGCAAAATCAACGGAGTGCCAACTCAATTCATCGTATCAAAAGAAAAGTCTATTGTGTTACAGCACGGTGACAAAACTTATGGTCCTTACACTATGAAAGAAGATCCTACAGCCATCCCAAAAGATGAAGAATTAGCAGAGCAAATGATTGGTGTTGAAATCTGCAATAACGATAAGGTGCTGTTTCGTGGTGGCGTATTAGACTTTGGTGATGATTATTGGCTTTATAATGAAGATGGAACTTTAGATAACTTCGGATTTACATATGTAACTGGCGATGGAATCGAAAGGGATGAAAATGGTAATGTAATTGATAAAATAGAGCCATCTGCTTCCACGATTTATGAATTGATAAATGACCCTGAATTGACACATAAGGGCGAAGCACTTGCTTGGTTTGGGGCTGCATTTATTTGTGTTCTTAATGTTCTGTCTATTTTATTTGCGGACGAATTATTCAGATGGAATCTATTATTTCAGATTCGAAATGTAGAAAACGCAGAACCATCCGATTGGGAAATAGCAGGAAGATACATAGGCTGGACAGTTATGACTATTATGTCATTGGTTATTTTTATTACAGGATTACAATAATTATAGTATTTGATTATACGGATATTCAAAAGAACACCCTGCAAGGCGAAAAAAATCTTGCAGGGTGTTTTCTTATGCTCTGATATATGTAAGACCGCAAGGCAGGTTGCCCTGCAATGTTGATTTTCTATGTTGTGATTATCTGTCCCTGTCTTGGGATTTCTTTGCAGATTCTGTGGTGCAATCCATAACGTTGATTTGGCAAATATAAGCGTCCTCTCACAAGTCATTCACAGCGTAAATGAAAGAAAAACGGTACAGACAAATATGATTTCCTTTGTGAGCCATGGAGACAAGACTCTTCAGAGGCTTGTCGGAATGCCTGGCGAACAGGAACATCATATTTCGTCTGTACCGTTTTTCTTTTCATAAACCTATAAAATCACGACTTGTGAAAGACGCTTATATCTGCCCCTTCAAGCCCTAAGAAAGCACCGCAGAATCTGCGACACTACGCCAATTAAACTCCGGTTTAAGGGTGAAGCAGTTTTTTCTGATAAAAGCCAAAACATTTCTGAAGCATTTCTTTGTTTACAGAGTAGTATACTTTCGTGTCTATTTTTTCAAGACGGATCAGGGAGGCTTCTGCAAGCTGCGACATATGATGGGAGATAGTCGCGGCAGTCAGACCTGAATATTTGACAAGTTCTCCGGCATAAGCAGGTTTTTCACTCAGGTAAGACATAATTTCAAAACGTCTCTTGTCGCTGAGGAGTTTCAAGGCATTTATATAAGCTTCTGAATCTTCAATGTAATCTGGCGCATATGGATTTTGAGGCTTCACATATTCTCCATATAAAATTCCAAGAACAATTTCGTAAGGGGAAGATAAAACTTTATTTTCTGCAGATAAATCTGCGTGGAAACCAAGTTCAAAAGGCAGGAAAAAGGAAATATAAAGCTTATATCCAAAGGGGTTGTCAGGGAGATTATTTAAAGGAAAAAGATGTTCCGCAAAAGGAACGATTCCACCCTGGTTTGTGATTTCATTTGTCCAATAGGAAATAAAATTTTGCGCATATAATTCAAGTTGTGGCTCAAAGTCGATAAGCGTCTGATACGCATAATTTAATAACGGAAGCGCTTTTTCCAGATGGGACTTCCAGTGGACAAAAATATCCTGGATTTTCCAGCGGATTTCCATAGGGACATCCATTTCCATAATGGCTGCAACGACATCTAAGGTTGAGATATTTTTTTCAGAGGAAACGTTGTCTGTCTGCTCATCAGAGTCTGTATCACGCAGATACATATGGTTGTATCTTTTTATCATGGTTAAAAAGAGCTGGCAACGCCTGGCTTCGGTAAGATTCAACAAAAAATCAACATAAGAAGCAAAGTCTGGATAATCTAAATATTCAGCAGGGTGCTCGGTAAGAAAGAGAAAAAGACTGACATTTTCATAATCTTTTTGCGCAATTGTGATTTTGCGAAAATAAGAGTTGAGCAGATCAGTATCATTTTTCATCTTGTATGCGGTCTCGGTTTTGATCTTTTCCAACAGATCAAGCAAAGCAGAATTTGCAGTCAGAAGCTGCTTTTGATCAAAATGGATATGCAATTCCGCCTCGGCTTCTGTAATCTGTTCCTGTAAAAGTTTTCCTGATGCAATTACTTTTAATAATTGAAAAGCGGTATTTAATGCATTTGTTTTCATATAGGTTGACATAATAGTTCCTCCAATCATTGAAAGGTTGTAATATCATTTGAAATTAGCAGTTTTTTGTATAATTGCTGTCAATGTTAGATATACATCTAAACGATATTAGATGTATATAAAAATAAATATTGACAACCGTCTAACATCAGTATAACATAAAATTAGATAAACATCAAACAAATGTCGACAAATATGTTTATGAATATCTAACAAAGATTGACTGTAGTCAAAATGTTTGAGCAGAGATATAAAGTTACTGTTGATCAGGTGCAAATCATTTGTTATAGAAAATAAGAAATGTGCCTGGCGAATGTTGTGATAGAGTCAGATGGAAGAGTAGGTGCATAAGCATGGAACAGAATAAGAAAATTGGATACAAAGATATTTTTAAACAAAAAGAGTATATGAAAATGATGGTGGCAGCCTTAATTAACCGGTTTGGAGATTCGATTGACGCAATCGCTTCCACATGGATCGTATATGAACTGACGGGCAGTGCCGTCTGGTCAGCCGTGATATTTGGGGTGAATAAAGTACCATCAGTATTTGTAACTCCGCTCGCAGGTGCGTGGGTGGAGGGAAGGAATAAGAAAGCAATTATGATTATTACGGATTTGATCAGGGCATTCTGCGTGGCATTTGTTGCGAGTGGATATTTACTTGGATTTTTGCAGCCGTGGATGTTGCTGGTTACGACGTGTATCATATCGACAGTGGAAGCATTCAGGGGACCAGCGGGCAGCGCATTGACACCGCGGGTATTGAAGGCAGAATATTATGAGTATGGAAGGTCTTTGATGTCAACGTTTTCGTCCGTTACAGAACTTGCAGGAACTATGGCGGCAGGCGGTATTATCGCTGTGATTGGAGCCGCTGGTGCAATTTATCTGGATATGGCAACATTTCTTTTGTCTGCATTGATCATCTGTCTTGTGAATACCAGAGAAGAGAGAAGCAGATCACAGATTTTTGATGGAAAAGCATATATCACCAATTTAAAAGAAGGGTTTTCTTACGTCCGGAAATCGCATGAAGTATGTTATTTGATGGTAGTAGTTCTTTTTATGAATGGAATTTTAGTTCCACTAAACAGTCTTGAGGCACCGATGGTGGATGAAATTTTGCACGGTGGGGCAGAAATGCTTTCATTATTAAGTGCGGCATTGACCATTGGTATGCTTTTGGGTTCTGTAACGTATCCGGTTGTGAAAAAACATATGAGCGGCAAAAAAAATTATGGTGACAGCCTGTGTAGTAGTGGCAGCTTTTTATATAGGAATCCCATTGTGTGAACCATTTTTTGTAAATTGGTTGTTCCGGTATGGTGTGGTGATTGCAAACAGTCTGGCATTAGGATATGTGGTTGCAGCTACAGGAGCTTTTTTGTCAGTTGCAAGTGTCAAATATGTGAATCAGGAGTATCTGGCGAGAACCAGTGGCATCATGTCTGCAGTAAGCATTGCAGCAATGCCGGTACTTTCGTTCCTCATCAGTGGATTGGTCAGTTTTGTGACAACAGCGCAGTGTTTTATTTTTGCCGGTGTTTGTGCACTGCTGGAGTGTATTTGGATTTTGAAGAATAAAGGAATTGAAGGAAATATGTAAAAAATGGAAGCGGGCAGAAAACAAAGTGTATAAAAGTTAAAAACAAATTGATAAACCTTTCACAAAGTGCTATGCTATAAATGCGAGCCTGAACCGACCTGATATGGCAGTTACAGGCATGATAAAATACATCATCATAGAAAAGAGGAAGAGACTATGAACAAAAACAAATTCTCCACAAAATATCTTGTGGAAATGGCATTATTAGTTGCCATCATTTTACTCATGGCTTTTACCCCGATTGGTTACATCAAAACAGCAGGATTAGAAATTACCCTGATTGTTGTACCGGTTGCGGTAGGAGCTGTAACATTAGGACCGACAGCAGGTGCGATCTTAGGAGGGGTATTTGGAATAACAAGCTTTATCCAGTGCTTCGGAATGAGCCAGTTTGGTGCATTACTGCTTGGAATTAACCCATTCCTGACATTCCTTGTATGTGTTCCGACACGTATTCTGATGGGATGGCTTACAGGACTTATTTATCATGGATTGCGAAAAACAAAGATTCCGTCAGCGGCATCCGTTACGATCGCCAGCCTTTGCTGCCCATTATTGAATACAACATTCTTTATGGGAACGCTTGTGACATTATTTGCATCCACCATGCGTGAGTCTTTTGGTATGGGAAAGGTGCTTCCGTTTATCTTTGCATTCGTCGGAGTAAATGGTGTTGTCGAGGCAATTGTATGTTTCGTTGTGGGAACTGCAATTTCCATGGCTTTGAAGGCATTGCGCTACAACTAAAACATTGCTTGACTTAAGAACTGCCGCTTGCAGGATGTGGTACGGATTTTTAGATTGAATTTTATGAATCCGGCTATGAACGGAGTATTGCTCCTAGCGCAAGCGGCAGAGATTTCTCAACTTTTCCAGATCGTCAGAATCCGGGTGTGACAAAGCACAGTCAAAATTTTTGATCAATGCATCAAGGTTAGCCGGATGCTCAGGATTTTCTTTCATTTTCATATAGCGCTCCCGCACAGACTGCGGCATTTTTCCCTGACACATATATTCTCCGATAATGGTATTGCTTGGATCAATGGACTGCCTGACCTGTCCGAGAATCTTTTGAAAATATGCATCACTTCCACCAAAACCGGCTGTTCCGAAAAGAAAAATCCGTCGGTTTTTTAAAGTTGATAACAGAGTTAGTGTCTCGTTGTCAGCATTTCCCTTATCTGTCCAAAATCCGATATACAATAATTCTGATGATGGTACTGGTGTCTTGATTGCACCAAAATACTCACAGTCATTTTGGGGCAGCGTTTTATGGATCGCATCGGCAAGCTTCTTTGTATTACCTGTTAAACTGCTGAATAAAATCGAATATTGATCTGTTTTCATATGTTATCGTCTCCTTATATAAAAGTTAAATCACTGGATGAACCTGCTTCATGAGAACGCAATTTGGCAGATCCATCACATCATGATATTATCACAATCGTAAATACTTGTCTATTTGATTGAAGTTTTGTACTTCAAAAAGAACTATGTATTTTCTTAGTATTATTGGAAAAATTAAGTTTATGGGTTATAATAGCAATCAGACGAATTACGGGGCAGACTTTATAAAATAAGACGGTAATCATGCCTCACAGAGACGAAGGAGGGCGTAAAAATGCCAGAAAACAGCAGTTGCAGCAGTGCATCTACCTGTAGCAGGGAAAGCTGCGAGGGATGTCCAAGCAAGGCAAAAGGCGGAAGCGGAATTGCCAAAGAGCCAATGAACAAAGCTTCTAATGTAAAAAAAGTGATCGGTGTTGTCAGTGGTAAAGGTGGAGTTGGAAAATCATTTGTGACATCTTCCCTTGCATGTGCCATGAACAAGGCTGGATATAAAGTGGGAATTATGGATGCTGATATTACAGGACCGTCCATTCCGAAAATGTTCGGAGTACACGGACAGGTTTACGGTACAGAGGATGGCATGGTTCCAATGGCTGCAGAGAATGGGATCAAGATCATGTCCGTCAATCTATTGTTAGACAACGAAGAAGATCCGGTCATCTGGAGAGGACCTGTCATAGCAGGCGTTGTAAAACAGTTCTGGAACGAGACAGTATGGGGCGATATTGACTATCTATTTGTTGATATGCCACCGGGAACCGGCGATGTTCCGCTTACCGTGTTCCAGTCACTCCCGGTAGATGGCATTGTGATCGTGACATCACCACAGGAATTGGTACAGATGATCGTGAAGAAGGCTTACAATATGGCAGATATGATGCACATTCCGGTACTTGGCGTTGTGGAGAACTTTAGTTATCTGGAATGTCCGGACTGCGGTAAAAAGATTAATGTTTTCGGACAGAGCCATGTCGATGAAGCAGCAAAAGAGCTTGGAATCCCGGTATTTGGAAAACTGCCGGTCGATCCGGCTTACGCAGAGAAAGCGGATGAAGGAAAATTCTTTGAGATCGACAATCCATATTTAGCAGATGGTGTTGAGGCTTTGAAAAATTTATAAGATGTAGAAAAGGAAGGTATTGCATGCGATATCTTCCTTTTCTATTGTATCCAATCAATTCGGAACCGGACCGCCAAGCGCAAAGGCAAAACAGAAAAGCAGAATAAGGCAGAGCGGATATGCAAACGCGAGCAATCCTGCAAACAAAAAAGCATGTTTGTGTGTGGACTTCTTATGACTTAAACGTAAAAACCATATGCCAAGAAAAAATAAAATAATAGGAAGGCATACAAATAGAAAACCGAAGGATTGCATTATGTCAACCAGAAATATCAGTGCAATCAACAGGACGATAAAGAGTGTCACAAGGGCGATGCGTTGCCGTTCTATTTTTCTTTCGTAAGATGCAAGATCAATCACGTTTTGAAATGCATCTGTGGTATCTGGAGCGGAAACGGTTGTTTTTGGCAGACGCTCTGATTTCATCAGTTCAAGCAGGCTGATATCAAGAACATCTGCTAATGGTTCAAGAAGTTTGATATCAGGAAAGCCAACACCACGTTCCCACTTTGAGACAGCTTTGTCGGTCACGTTCAATTTCTGCGCTAACTGTGCCTGTGTCAAGCCCTTTTCTTTTCTTAATTCAGTGATAAAAATTCCTAATTTCTGATTATCCATACAAGTTCTCCTTTCGATGTTTCCTGATGTACTATATTGTGAAAAAATGCTTACTTTTGCCTTCAGGCAAATGATACGATATGCAAAACCAGCTACTTATATCTTATAAAAACCTCAGAAAAATAGCAATCGACGAATCGTAGAGCCCCCTTTTTTACGTCTTATCACCGAAAAATTACCTCTTACCTCAAATCTATTTACAGGATCTGGAGCATCGAATATACTAAACTCAGTTAAGAAATCAAAGAGAGCTCGCATAAAATACATTAACAGTTTAGACATATAAAAATCTTAAGACGAGACAAAAATCAGCAATTGAAAAATGACAGAGGAGAAAAAGAGAGCGCGAAAAAGTTATGAAAATCAAAATTGAAATCGATGAGGGACTCCCAGAGGACGAAGTACTGATCCGGTGCAGGGGACTGACGGAACAGATTTCGGATGTGCAGAAGGCGGTGAGCGAAGTGATCAACACCTCGCAGAAATTCGTCTTTTACAGAGGAAATACAGAGTACTACCTGACCTTGGATGAAATCCTGTTCTTTGAAACAGACAGTGATGGAATCAATGCACATACGAGAGACAATATTTACCAGACAAAATACAAACTTTACGAGCTTGAGGAACTTCTTCCGGGAAGTTTTATGCGGATATCGAAGTCTGCAATCGTGAATACCAGCCACATTTATTCAATCAGTCGGAACCTGACGGCATCAAGTGTGGTGGCATTTGCAGACACACACAAGCAGGTGTATGTCTCAAGATACTATTACAAACCATTAATCAATAAATTAGAAGAAAAGAGGTTACATCAATGAAATTAAGAAAAAACAGTGGAAAAATTTTATGGGGGTTATTTTTCATCCTTGCAGCAGTTTATGTGGTAGTCAGCAAACTCTGGATCATGCCGGAGATCAGTGTGTTCAGTGTTTTATTGACGGTATTCTTTATCTGGCTCTTTTTAAATGGTATCCGCAACGTGAATTTCTGGGAAATCCTGTTTTCCATCGCATTTATATGTATCATATATGATGACTGGCTTGGAATCACAGCTCTCACACCGTGGACCGTTTTGGGCGCAGCGTTACTCGGAAGCATTGGACTTTCTTTGATCTTCAAAAAAAGAGCGGACACAGCCCTTCCATTTCTTTTGAGTTTGACAGTGACAGCGACAACGAGGATGGAAAGTACATTGGTGAAAATATAAAAATCGATAACAATTTTGGCACAGCCATCAAATACGTGAATTCCGATAACTTCTGTATGGCGGATGTGGATAATAGCTTTGGTTCGCTTACCGTATACTTTGATAATGCCATTATCCAGTCCGGAAGTGCAAAAATCAAAGTTGACAATAGCTTTGGCGAAACAAATCTTTACATTCCGAAAGAATGGAAAACAGAGAACAACCTTGGTCAGGCATTCGGAAGCGTCAAAATACATGGTGTATGCGAGGGAAGCAGTAATAACACTTTGAAATTAAAAGGCGAAACAAGCTTTGGTGAGATTAACATATACTATATCTAGCTAAGACTTTCTTACAAGTTATTCACAGTGTAAATAAAAGAAAAACCGTACAGAAAAATATGATTTCCTTTGTGAGCTTTGCGAACAGGAATATCATATTTCGTCTGTACGGTTTTTCTTTTTCATTAACCTAAGATATCACTTAGTTAAGTTTTGATTTATTCTTCGTGATCCCCATAGCTTGTATCTTCATGCAGGTTCGGCATCATATCAATACCACGGTTTGAATCCGCCTCAACATCCTTTCCAAAGTGATAATCATTGCCAGGTAAAATTGCATTTAAGAGAATACCGGCAATTGCAGCAATTGCAAGGGAAGTTAAAGTAATATCTGTTCCAGCAACGGTAAAAGTAAGTCCGTTAGAAAATCCAAGACCACATACGAAAATAACACCGGCAATGATCAGGTTGCGCGATTTTGTCAAGTCTACGTGGTTTTCTACAACGTTACGGACACCGATCGCAGAGATCATACCGTAAAGCATAAAGCTGACACCTCCGATGATCGCAGAAGGCATAGAACCGATCACTTCTGCCATTTTTGGAATGAAGCTTAAAATAATTGCATACAAAGCAGCGATACGGATAACCTTCGGATCGTGTACCTTACTTAACTCAAGAACACCTGTGTTCTCGCCATAAGTAGTATTTGCAGGACCACCGAAGAGTGCGGAGAGGGAAGTTGCAAGACCGTCACCGATCAAAGTGCGGTGAAGTCCCGGATCTTCGATAAAGTTTTCTCCGACAGTTGCAGAGATGGCAGACATATCACCGATATGCTCCATCATGGAAGCAAGGGCGATCGGAGCCATAACCAAAATAGCGGAGATATTGAATTTACAGATAGAAAATTTAGGAACACCTACCCATGCAGCAGATGCGATATTTGTAAAATCAAGGATTGCGGAACCATCTGCATTTGTCATTCCAAGTGCATTGAAAATCGGTGCGGCAGCATAGGAAACAACAACACCCATCAGGATCGGGATGATCTTAAACATTCCTTTTCCCCAGATATTAAATACAATAATGGTAGCCAGTGCAATAAATGCAAGAAGCCAGTTTGTGGAAGCATTGTTTATGGCAGAGCCGGAAAGACTTAAACCGATACAGATAATGATCGGACCTGTTACAACAGGTGGAAGGAAACGCATAACTTTTTTTACACCTGCAAGACGGATGATAAGAGCAAGTATTAGATAAAGTAAACCTGCTACGACGATACCGCCACATGCGTAGGAAAGTTTGTCTGCGTTGGACATATCGGCAAAAACGCCGGTGTCAAGATTTGCGATAGTTGCAAATCCGCCTAAAAAGGCGAAGGATGAACCGAGAAATGCAGGAACCTTGAATTTGGAACACAGATGGAAAAATAATGTTCCCACACCTGCGCAGATCAAAGTAACCTGAACGTGAAGTACATCTTCACCAAAGTAGCTGTTTACTAAAATCGGTACGAGAATGGTTGCACCGAACATAGCAAACATGTGCTGTAATCCTAAGATTAACATTTTTGGGACGCCAAGAACGCTGGCATCACGGATTGCTCCGTTCTTTTCGTTCATAAAAAACTTCCTCCTTAAAAGTAAAATGAAAATGATAAGGTTTTATAATTTACCTCAAATTAATTTATTATAGCATAGAAAAACGGGATGTTACAATAAAAAAATGCAATTGCTTTTACTTGAAGCGTAAGAAGGGAACGTGGTACAATGGGTATCAGCAGGATTCTGACGGGAAAACGTCAGAACATTGGATTGACAGACTGCGGATAAGTCTGTAAAACAATTCAGGAAGAAAGGATTTACCATGGATATTATTTTGAAACTCTCTGAAGAACTTGGTATCAGAAAAAGTCAGGCAGAGGCAGCAGTGAAATTGATCGATGAGGGGAATACCATTCCTTTTATCGCCAGATATCGTAAGGAAGTGACCGGTTCCTTAAATGATGAGGTGCTCCGTAATCTATATGAGCGTCTTACCTATCTCCGAAATCTTGAAGAGCGTAAGGAGACTGTTTTAAACAGCATTGAGGAACAGGGAAAACTGACAGATGAATTAAAGGCACAGATTCTTTCGGCGGAGACGATGGTTCAGCTGGAGGATTTATACCGCCCGTACAAGCCAAAGCGCAGAACAAGAGCTACGATTGCAAAGGAGAGGGGACTCGAACCCCTTGCCAATGTGATCACTCTACAGATGTTAAACACACCGCTTGAGGCAGAGGCTGCCAAATTCATCAATCCGGAAAAAGAAGTCAATTCCGCAGAGGATGCGGTTGCCGGAGCAAAAGATATTATTGCGGAGGCGGTTTCAGACGAGGCGGATTACCGTACGAGAATCCGTGACCTTACCATGAAAAAAGGTCATGTGACTTCCACGGCAAAAGATCCGGAGGCGGAATCTGTTTATGAGATGTATTATGAGTTTGATGAGCCTGTGAATAAGCTGGCTGGGCACCGCATACTTGCGTTAAACCGCGGTGAGAATGAGAAGATCCTTAACGTGAAAGTGGAGGCGCCGGAGGAAGATATTTTACGTTTTCTTGAGCGGAAAGTGATCACAAGAGACAATCCGAATACAACACCTGTATTAAAAGAAGTTGTGGCAGATGCTTACGACCGTCTCATTGCGCCTGCGATCGAGCGTGAGATCAGAAGCAGTCTCACTGAGATGGCAGAGGATGGTGCGATCCGTGTGTTTGGCAAGAACTTAGAACAGTTATTAATGCAGCCGCCAATCGCAGGACAGGTTGTGCTTGGCTGGGATCCGGCATTCCGCACCGGATGTAAACTCGCAGTGGTCGATCCGACCGGAAAAGTGTTAGATACGACAGTCATTTACCCGACCGCGCCACAGAACAAAGTGGAAGAGGCAAAGACGGTATTAAAAAAACTTATTTCCAAATATCATATCACATTGATATCACTTGGAAATGGAACTGCGTCAAGGGAATCTGAGCAGGTGATCGTCGATTTATTAAAAGAGATTCCGGTAAAAGTACAGTATATTATCGTCAATGAGGCGGGCGCATCTGTCTACTCAGCAAGTAAACTTGCGACAGAGGAATTTCCAAATTTTGACGTGGGACAGCGAAGTGCGGCTTCCATGGCAAGACGTTTGCAGGATCCGCTGGCAGAGCTTGTAAAAATTGACCCGAAATCCATCGGTGTCGGTCAGTATCAGCATGACATGAACCAGAAAAAATTAAGTGAGGCGTTAAGCGGTGTGGTTGAGGACTGTGTGAATAAAGTCGGTGTGGATCTGAATACTGCTTCTGCTTCTCTGCTGGAGTACATTTCCGGCATCAGCAAAGTGATCGCAAAAAATATTGTAGCTTACCGCGAAGAAAACGGAAGATTTGGATCCAGAAACCAGCTTTTAAAAGTGGCAAAATTAGGACCGAAGGCATATGAGCAGTGTGCCGGATTTATGCGTATCACAGATGGGCAAAAATCCGTTGGATGCTACAGGTGTGCATCCGGAGAGTTATGATGCCACAAAGAAACTGCTGGATAAATTAGGATTTACCATGGAAGATGTCAAAAACCGGAACCTGGATGGTATTTCTAAAAAAATCTCCAATTATGACAAACTGGCAGAAGAACTTGGTATCGGAGCCATCACCTTGCAGGATATTGTGAAGGAATTGGAAAAACCGGCGCGTGATCCGCGTGAGGATATGCCAAAACCAATCCTGCGCAGTGATGTCCTTGAGATGAAAGATTTAACACCGGGTATGATTTTGAAGGGAACCGTCAGAAACGTTATTGACTTTGGCGCGTTTGTCGATATCGGTGTACATCAGGATGGTCTGGTCCACATTTCACAGATGAGTGATAAATTCATTAAACATCCACTCGAAGTCGTCAGCGTCGGTGATATCGTGGAAGTGAAAGTCATGAGTGTCGATCTGAAAAAACAGCGTATCCAGCTTACGATGAAATTGTAATTGTTTTAAATGGAATTATAATTGTTTTAAAATTGATATTGACAAGTGACAGACATATGCATAGAATAGACATGTAAAACAAATAAGGAATTCTTCGGGGCAGGGTGATACGATAACGTAGATTCCCGACCGACGGTGATCTGGCGATCAATGAATGCCAGAAAGTCCGTGACCTGCGCAAGCAGCTGATCCGGTGTGAGTCCGGAACCGACAGTATAGTCTGGATGAGAGAAGAAAGCGTGTTTTTTAGCATGTAGAATTTAACAGGGAAACCTGTATAAGCCCCGGATATTCATATATCCGGGGTATTTTATTACACGTAATATTCACCTCGAATTCCAAGTTCAAACAGAAAAGGAGACGAGTGACAATGAGCACACAAACAGCAACCGTAAACAAAACAGAAAAGAGAGTCAATGTAAGATACCTTACCGTAACAGCAATGTTATCCGCAGTAGCGTATATTTTAATGTTTCTGGATTTTTCAGTGCCATTCATGCCAGCATTTATTAAAATGGATCTTTCAGAGCTTCCGGCATTAATTGGTTCATTTGCAATGGGACCTTTATGTGGTGTCGTTGTATGTTTGATCAAAAACGTACTGCACTTATTCATCACAACGACAGGCGGCGTCGGCGAGTTATCAAACTTTATTTTAGGCGTAGCCTTTGTGCTTCCGGCAGGACTCATTTACAAACACAAAAAGAACCGTAAATCTGCACTGATCGGCTCCCTGACCGGTGCAGCATTCATGGGAATCTTTAGTATTGTTTCTAATTACTTTCTTGTATATCCGGTATATTACAACTTTATGCCGGAGGAAGTGATTTTGGCAGCTTATCAGGCGATTCTTCCATCTGTAAAAATATTTTACAGTGTCTGATCTGCTTTAACATGCCATTTACCATTGTCAAAGGAATGTTTTCCGTTGTGATCACGTTCCTTACTTACAAACATATCTCCCCGATTTTAAAAGGAAGCCAGAACCGCTAAGCGTGAAAAAAAGCTGCTGGAACAGGCGGGCAAACAGTAACTAAAAAAATTGGAAAAGACGTATTTTATATGCGTCTTTTCTTTTTTTTGCAAAAAATGATATACTTTTTTGTTAAAGAACAGGAGGCCAAATCCTCTGCTCCTGCATGGGCAGTCGCATTTTGCTTCGCAAAACAAGGAGGCTTAGGATTATATGCAATTTGATATAAAGTTAAAATCTCAGGATATGTACCGATTTAATATGTATCAGACCTACACAGGATTTCATGGATGGTTTTCCATTATTGTATCCATTATTATTTTTATTGTGGCGGGCTTAACATATGGTGGACTAGACATTACCTATACGGTTTTGTATATTGCGTTTGGCATTATCTTCTTATTATATATGCCGGTTACGCTGTGGCTGCGTTCCAAAAGTGCACTTGCAGCATCAGAAGTGCTGCGTGGAACGTTACATTATCTTGTAGATGAAAACGGATTTACCGTTTCCCAGGGGGAAGAGAGTGCAAACCTTCCATGGGATCAGATTTACAAAATGGTAGCGACAAAAAGCAATGTTTTGGTTTACAGCACAAGGATCAATGCGTATATCATTCCGAGAGAGCAGTTGGGGGAACAGTATAAGGATCTTGCAAAAATTGCAAATGAGAAGCTGCCAAAACATCGTGTAAAAATGCAGTAGGGGACATTTGACAGGAAGGATAGCGATATGAAAGAGACAATGATCGAGACATTTTCTCCCGAAGAGACACACGCCCTCGGAAAAAAATCGGGCAGCAGGCAAAACCGGGAGATGTATACACATTAATTGGAGATCTTGGTGTCGGAAAAACTGTATTTACGCAGGGAATTGCGGAGGGTCTTGGTATCAGGGAACCAATCTGCAGCCCGACATTTACCATCGTACAGGTTTATGAGGAAGGGCGTATGCCGTTCTATCATTTTGATGTTTACCGTATCGGGGACATTGAGGAGATGGATGAGATCGGATATGAGGACTATTTTTATGGAAATGGTCTGTGCATGATTGAGTGGGCAAATCTGATCGAAGAGATCCTGCCGGAGAAAAGACATGATATTTCTATTGAAAAGGACTTGGAAAAAGGCTTCGATTATCGTAAAATTATCATTCGAGAGTTAGATTAGCAGGAAAGGCAAAAAACGTTATGAAAATATTAGGGCTTGACAGTTCAGGACTCGTCGCAAGTGTTGCGATCGTAGAGGACAATGACTTAAAGGGCGAATATACCGTTAATTATAAGAAAACACACTCCCAGACACTTCTCCCGATGTTAGATGAAGTGGCAAAAATGATCGAATTGGACTTAAATTCCATCGATGCCATCGCAGTTTCCGGTGGACCGGGTTCTTTTACCGGACTTCGTATCGGTTCTGCCACAGCAAAGGGACTCGGACTGGCGCTTGGGAAACCGTTGATCCACATCCCTACAGTGGATGCTCTTGCATACAATCTCGCAGGTAACAGAGACATCATCTGTCCGCTGATGGATGCAAGAAGAAACCAGACGTACACAGGCTTGTACCGTTTTGACGGAAATCAGATGGAAATTATAAAACCGCAGTGCGCAGTGGGAATTGATGAGATTATCGCAGAAGTGAACAAACTCGGACAGGCAGTTGTCTTTTTAGGGGATGGCGTGGCAGTGTTCGAAGCATATATCCGTGAAAACTGCACGGTGCCATATACCTTTGCACCAGCGCATGTGAACAAACAGCGTGCGGGAGCAGTGGCAGCACTTGGAGAGATCTATTATACAGAGGGAAAAACAGAGACAGCGGAGGAACACAAACCTGATTATTTAAGACTTTCCCAGGCAGAGAGAGAAAGACTTGAAGGGGAGCAGAAAAAATGATTCAGATTCGGGAAATGCAGGTGAGAGATACCAATGCAGTCGCAGAAATAGAACGGCAGATATTTTCACAGCCGTGGAGCAGACAGGGATTTTTAGATGCAGTCAACCTTGGTAATACGGTTTTTCTTGTAGCAGAGGAAAATAACCGCATCATTGGATATATTGGTATGTATCTGGCAATGGATGAGGGAGAAATTACCAATGTTGCAGTAGCACCGGTAGAGCGCTGCCATGGAGTTGGTGGTATGTTACTTACAGAATTATTAAAAATTGCAGAAAACAAAGGCGTCGCAAGAATTGTTCTGGAAGTACGTGCATCAAATGACAGTGCCATCAGGCTGTATGAACGCAATGGGTTTGTACAGTGTGGTATGCGCAAAGGATTTTATGAATTTCCAAAAGAGGATGCCTATGTAATGGTACACGGGCACTGAGAGATAGTATAGAGTTAGAAAAGGAGAAATCCATGTTAGACGTATGTCTTTTAGGAACAGCAGGCATGATGCCACTTCCACACAGATGGCTTACCGCAGCGCTGATGCGCTATAACGGCAGCAATCTGTTGATCGACTGTGGTGAGGGAACGCAGATCGCCATCAAGGAAAAAGGATGGACATTTAAACCGATTGACGTTATTTGTTTTACCCATTACCATGCAGACCATATCAGCGGCCTTCCGGGACTGCTTCTCACAATGGGAAATGCGGAACGGACAGAACCACTCACAATGATCGGACCAAAGGGACTTGAAAAAGTAGTAAGTGCGCTGCGCATGATCGCCCCGGAACTTCCTTTTGAGATCAGGTATATAGAATTGACCGGACCGGAAGAGGATATGGAGATGAACGGATATCATATACATGCATTTAAAGTAAATCATAATATCAGCTGCTATGGATACACAGTCGAGATCAGACGTGCCGGACGATTCGATGTGGAACGAGCCAGAAACAATCAAATTCCACAGAAATTGTGGAATCCGTTACAAAAAGGCCAGACAGTCACAACGGAGGATGGAATTACTTTTACCCCGGACATGGTTCTTGGGGCACCGAGAAAAGGAATCAAGGTAACCTATTGTACGGACACAAGACCAACAGAAAACATTGTAAAATGTGCAAGGCATTCCGATCTTTTCATCTGTGAGGGTATGTATGCAGAAAAAGATAAAATAGCAAAAGCAAAACAATACAAGCATATGACATTTTATGAAGCCGCAGACATGGCCAAAAGAGCCGGGGTGGAAGAAATGTGGCTGACTCATTTTTCACCATCTTTAGTTCATGCAGAAGATTATATGCCTGAGGTGAAAAAGATTTTTCCAAATGCTTATCTTGGAAAAGATGGGAAGAGTGTCGAATTACTTTTTGATGAAAATGAATAGGATTTTTGAATCCTGAAATGTTACATGTAGTTTGGATAAAAAGAAAGGCAGGGCGATTTTATGAAGAATACAAAATTTGTGATCATAATCGTGGTGTGCGTGTGTGTAATATTGGGCGGTTATTACTATCTGACCAATCGGAACAATGCAAAAGAAGAAGAGAACATTACATTGACAGAGATACAGGAACTGACAACGAAAAATCTGGATAAAAATTATCCGGCTACTCCTCGTGAAGTTGTGAAGATTTACAATCGTATTATCACCTGTTTTTATAATGATGAATATACGGATGATGAACTTTATGATCTTGGAGATCAGGCGAGAAAACTTTTTGATGATGAACTGCTGGAAAATAATCCAAGAGATGAATATTTTAAGAATTTGAAAGAAGATATTTCAGAGTATCATGATAAAAATAAGACCATTGCGTCTTCTGCTGTAGACAGCAGCAACGACGTAGAATACAAAGAAGTAGATGGGGATGACTGCGCCTATGTGAAAGCTTCCTATTTTATAAAAGAGGGAAGCGCATACAGCAGGACTTATCAAATGTATGTTTTGAGAAAGGATGCAGATGGAAACTGGAAGATTCTGGTGTTCTATCAGGTGAATGGTGACTCTTCAGATGATGAATAAAGAGATAAAAATACTTGCAATCGAAAGCTCCTGCGATGAGACCGCAGCAGCCGTAGTGGTAAATGGCCGCGATGTCAGAAGTAATGTGATCTCGTCTCAGATCGCACTGCACACTTTATATGGTGGCGTTGTACCGGAGATTGCTTCGCGTAAACATATTGAGAAAATAAATCAGGTAATTGAACAGGCATTGTCGGATGCATCTGTTACGCTGGATGATATTGATGCAATAGGAGTAACTTATGGACCTGGTCTGGTGGGCGCTCTCCTTGTTGGAGTGGCAGAGGCGAAGGCAATCAGCTATGCCAAAAACATTCCGTTGGTAGGCGTACATCACATTGAGGGACATATCAGTGCAAACTACATTGAAAATAAGGAATTAGAACCGCCGTTTTTATGCCTTGTTGTATCAGGTGGACACACACACCTTGTGAAAGTACTTGATTATGGAAAATATGAGATTCTTGGCAGAACGAGAGATGACGCAGCGGGAGAAGCTTTTGATAAAGTCGCACGTGCCATTGGACTGGGGTATCCGGGCGGACCGAAAATCGAGAAAGTGTCACATGAGGGAAATCCACATGCGATGGAATTTCCACGTGCTAAAATTGAAGATGGACCATACGATTTCAGTTTTAGCGGTCTGAAATCAGCGGTATTAAACTATATTAACGGATGTAATATGAAGGGAATTGAGGTTGTGCAGGCTGATGTTGCAGCTTCTTTCCAGAAAGCGGTAACAGATGTGCTGGTTGGAAATGCGATGAAAGCAATCGATGAGTTTAAAATGGACAAATTTGCAATCGCAGGAGGTGTGGCGTCCAATGGAACATTAAGGGAGGCTATGCGTGAAGCCTGTGAGAAAAAAGGTGTGAAGTTCTATCATCCGTCACCAATTTTCTGCACCGACAATGCAGCGATGATTGGTGCTGCAGCTTACTATGATTTTCCTGGCAGGAAAAAGGGATGGATTAGATCTGAATGCAATTCCAAACTTAAAACTTGGAGAACGTTAGTAAATAATTGGCTATAGAATTGATGATGGAAGGAACAGGGATGGAAAAACAAAAATATGCTGCAATTGTTCTGGCAGCAGGCTCCGGAAAGAGAATGAATTCCCAAGTGCATAAACAGTATCTTATAATACAGGACAGACCAGTCCTGTATTACTCGTTAAAAGAGTTTGAAGATAGTGCAGTAGATGAAATTGTTCTTGTAGTTGGAAAGGGCGAAGAGGAATTTTGCAGAAGAGAAATTGTGGATAAATACGGAATTTCTAAGGTCAAGGCTATCGTAGAAGGTGGCAAAGAACGTTATCATTCTGTGTTTGAAGGGCTAAAGCAGACGAGTGATGCGGATTATGTGCTGATTCATGATGGAGCAAGACCTTTTGTGAATCAGGACATCATCAGGCGCTGCATGTTGGAGGTGCCGGAATATCAGGCATGTGTTGTTGGCATGCCGGTGAAAGATACCATTAAGATTGCAGATGAAGGAGGCTATGCAAAGCAGACACCAGACCGGAAAAACGTCTGGATGATACAGACACCACAGACTTTTTCGTATGCACTCATTTACGAGGCATATGAGGAAATGTTAAAAACAGAGGATACTGCGATTACGGACGATGCTATGGTGTTGGAACGCATCAAAGGCAAAAAGTCAAAGCTGATCGAGGGAAGTTACCGCAACATCAAAATTACAACACCGGAGGACCTGCTGATCGCCAATGTTTATTTACAGCACCCGGAATGACAATACATTTGAGGGCAAAACAAAAAATATCAAAAAATGTAAAAAAAATGGTTGACAGAGAGGAGTTCTGATGATAGAATAAATCTCGCACTGATTGAGGTGCGAAACACGGAGAGGTATCGAAGTGGTCATAACGAGGCGGTCTTGAAAACCGTTTGTCCGCAAGGGCACATGGGTTCGAATCCCATCCTCTCCGCTCATTAAAAATGCAATTGAGTTTGAAATTTTTAAAGAGCGAATTAAATAACGTGTAATATATTCGGAGAAGTACCCAAGCTGGCCGAAGGGACACCCCTGGAAAGGGTGCAGGTCGTTAATAGCGGCGCGAGGGTTCAAATCCCTCCTTCTCCGCTCGCTCATCAGATGATGAACGAAATAAAATAAAAAAGTTGTTGACAAGCACAGATGATTATGATAATATATCAGAGTTGCTGAAAACAACAAAGAACATTGATAACTGAACAGTGAATAACCTTGAAAGATTCATAAGAGAATAATTCAAGTCATCGAAAGATGAACGAACAGCTTTTAATAAAGCAAACCTTAAAAACAGTAAAACCTGAATCAAGATTCCGGTAGGAACTTGTTTCTGATTTAGAAAAGCCAGATATTCTGGCTGGATTAAACTTTTTAACATGAGAGTTTGATCCTGGCTCAGGATGAACGCTGGCGGCGTGCTTAACACATGCAAGTCGAACGAAGCACTTTTATCGATTTCTTCGGATTGAAATTTTAGTGACTGAGTGGCGGACGGGTGAGTAACGCGTGGGTAACCTGCCTCACACAGGGGGATAACAGTTGGAAACGGCTGCTAATACCGCATAAGCGCACAGTACCGCATGGTACAGTGTGAAAAACTCCGGTGGTGTGAGATGGACCCGCGTCTGATTAGCTAGTTGGCAGGGTAACGGCCTGCCAAGGCGACGAT
>VOFH01001181.1_pt1:60000-114001 | contig 114001 bp, 111 predicted proteins | sample 5384091 | NCBI WGS metagenome assembly VOFH01 (sample SAMN12384727, study PRJNA508395) | human gut metagenome | isolation source: healthy gut G | host: Homo sapiens
ACCCGAAACCGGGTGATCTACCCATGTCCAGGTTGAAGTTGCCGTAAAAGGCAATGGAGGACCGAACGCACATCCGTTGAAAAGGGTGGCGATGAGGTGGGTAGGGGAGAAATTCCAATCGAACCCGGAGATAGCTGGTTCTCCTCGAAATAGCTTTAGGGCTAGCCTCGTTTTAGTCTTGTGGAGGTAGAGCACTGAATTTCCGCGGGGGCGTCAAAGCTTACCAAAGAATATCAAACTCCGAATGCCACGTAGATGATGAACGGGAGTCAGACTGCACGAGATAAGTTGGGCAGTCAAAGGGAAAGAGCCCAGACCGCCAGCCAAGGTCCCAAAGTGTGTGTTAAGTGGAAAAGGATGTGGGATCTCCAAGACAACTAGGATGTTGGCTCAGAAGCAGCCACACATTCAAAGAGTGCGTAACAGCTCACTAGTCGAGAGGTCCTGCGCCGAAAATGTCCGGGGCTGAAACACAACACCGAAGCTGCGGAATCACGCAAGTGATTGGTAGAGGAGCATTCTTAATACCGACGAAGCTGTACCGGAAGGAGCAGTGGAGGGATAAGAAGAGAGAATGCCGGAATGAGTAGCGAGAGAGAGGTGGGAATCCTCTGCCGAATATCCAAGGTTTCCAGAGTAAAGCTGATCTGCTCTGGGTAAGTCGGGGCCTAAGGCGAGGTCAAAAGACGTAGCCGATGGACAACAGGTTTAGATTCCTGTACCGCATATAAACAGAACTGTGGGGACGCATGGGGAGAGCATGGGCCGGGAATGGAAATACCGGTGCAAGCGAAGGAGGTGTGCAGCCGGCAAATCCGCTGCATGAGCCGAAAGCGTGACGCGGAGCGAAATGAAAGTAGCGAAGCATGTGAGCCCTGTGCCGAGAAAAGCCGCTATAGCTTTATATGTGCCCGTACCGTAAACCGACACAGGTGGATGAGGAGAGAATCCTAAGGCCGGCGGAAGAAGTATTGTTAAGGAACTCGGCAAAATGACCCCGTAACTTCGGGAGAAGGGGTGCCCACGGGAGTGGGCCGCAGAGAATAGGCTCAAGCAACTGTTTAGCAAAAACACAGGTCTATGCGAAACCGAAAGGTGAAGTATATGGGCTGACGCCTGCCCGGTGCTGGAAGGTTAAGAGGAGAGGTCAGCGCAAGCGAAGCTTTGAATTTAAGCCCCAGTAAACGGCGGCCGTAACTATAACGGTCCTAAGGTAGCGAAATTCCTTGTCGGGTAAGTTCCGACCCGCACGAAAGGCGTAATGATTTGAGCACTGTCTCGACAATACATCCGGTGAAATTGAAGTACCAGTGAAGATGCTGGTTACCCGCGCCAGGACGGAAAGACCCCATGGAGCTTTACTCCAGTTTGGTACTGGGATTCGGTACTGCACGTACAGGATAGGTGGGAGACTTTGAAACTTGAACGCCAGTTTGAGTGGAGTCGCTGTTGGGATACCACCCCTGCAGTATTGGATTTCTAACCAGTCACCGTGATCCGGTGATGGGACAATGCCAGGCGGGGAGTTTGACTGGGGCGGTCGCCTCCGAAAGGGTATCGGAGGCGCTCAAAGGTTCCCTCAGAATGGTCGGAAACCATTTGAAGAGTGCAAAGGCAGAAGGGAGCTTGACTGCGACACCGACGGGTGGAGCAGGTAGGAAACTAGGACTTAGTGATCCGGTGGCATAAAGTGGGATTGCCATCGCTCAACGGATAAAAGCTACCCTGGGGATAACAGGCTTATCACTCCCAAGAGTTCACATCGACGGAGTGGTTTGGCACCTCGATGTCGGCTCATCGCATCCTGGGGCTGTAGCAGGTCCAAAGGGTTGGGCTGTTCGCCCATTAAAGCGGTACGCGAGCTGGGTTCAGAACGTCGTGAGACAGTTCGGTCCCTATCCGGCGCGGGCGGAGGATATTTGAGAGGAGCTGTCCTTAGTACGAGAGGACCGGGATGGACGGACCACTGGTGTATCTGCTGTCGGCCAACGGCATGGCAGAGTAGCCAAGTCCGGAAGGGATAAACGCTGAAGGCATCTAAGCGTGAAGCCCCCCTCAAGATGAGATATCCCTCACATAAGTGAGTAAGATCCCTGAAGACTACAAGGTAGATAGGGCAGAGGTGGAAGTGTGGCAACACATGGAGCTGACTGTTACTAATCGATCGAGGGCTTGACCAAATAAACTCGGAATCTGTATGAAGTTTTGAATGTACAAAAAATGTCTGCGGATAAAATTGACAATTTTAACAGCAAAATCATGAGATATAGGAATCGAGATGACGGTACCAAAAACGTTTCATTTTCTTTGTATGAAGTTTTGAATGTATAAAAGACATTCTATAAGAAGCAAAAGAAATATTCCTCGATAGCTCAATGGTAGAGCGCACGGCTGTTAACCGTGATGTTGTAGGTTCGAGCCCTACTCGGGGAGTTTTTTTAAATATAAGGCTCCGTGGTCAAGCGGTTAAGACATCGCCCTTTCACGGCGGTAACACGGGTTCGATTCCCGTCGGAGTCATTTAATGCCGATGTGGCTCAATTCTCGACAATTGAGGAGGAACGAGTCAATTGTAGGCAGAGCAGCTGGTTACAAATCAGCTGGAAAGTCACATGCCGATGTGGCTCAATTGGCAGAGCAGCTGATTTGTAATCAGCAGGTTATCGGTTCGAGTCCGATCATCGGCTTTTTTGAAGGAACAAGAGTCCTTGAACAAGGACCATTAGCTCAGTTGGTCAGAGCAACCGGCTCATAACCGGTCGGTCCTGGGTTCGAGTCCCCGATGGTCCACTCAAAAGAAAAGAATAAGGCCTAATGGCTCAGTTGGTTAGAGCGCCGCCCTGTCACGGCGGAGGTCGCGGGTTCGAGTCCCGCTTGGGTCGTTATGGAAGTTTAGCTCAGCTGGGAGAGCATCTGCCTTACAAGCAGAGGGTCACAGGTTCGAGCCCTGTAACTTCCACTTGCATCAGTGCCTGGTGCAGTAATGCCGGCGTGGCGGAACTGGCAGACGCGCAGGACTTAAAATCCTGTTGTAGCGATACAGTACCGGTTCGATTCCGGTCGCCGGCATTCATCGAAAGGGCACTTGACAAGAGTGTTATAATAGATGAGAAGAAGTTAATAGATGCCATTTTTGCTATGTCAAACGGAAAAAGTGTGTCTCATTGAAATTGATCCGTTTTCTTGTGCCATTTTTTTTGAAAGTGATCGAGGACAAGCATATTAATCCACCACGGATTTTCCTTTTAGGAGCATATGGTCCCGGTAGTTATTATGTGCCTATCATGATCCAGTTATTGGTAATCTTTCCTATTATATATAAGCTGGTAGAGAAAAATGCCAGACTGGGAATCGCATTGTCAGGCGCAGCAAATTTATTGTTCGAGATCGGTGTAAAAATATTTGATATGGATAAATACTATTATCGCCTGAACATTGGACGATATTTACTCTTGATCGCGTTTGGCTGTTACCTCTATTTATATCCGGAACACAGAGTGAAAAAGTATCAGCTTATCAGTATGTTTTTGATCGGACTGGGGTATATTGTTGCTGTGTTTGGATTTAATTGGGATATCATTTTGTTTGGTTATTGGAAAACAACAGCGATGCCGATTGCATTTTATATTTTTCCGATTATTATTTTATTGTTCAGAAGATTTTATCATATAAAATTACCGGGAGTTATCGGAAATACGTTGACATGGATCGGACAGGCGTCATATCATATTTTTCTGGTACAGATGGTATATTATCATTTTGAACTTGGTGGTAGAATTATGGCAAGTACATGGTATATTGCACTTCCATTTAATATTTTGGTAACGGTCGCAGCCGGACTTGCATTTTATGAAGCTGACTGCAGGTTTATCAGGAATATGAAATATTTAAAATTCAAAGCAAAGCGGAGAGTAGCGTAAAATAACACAGGAGTGCGCAGGAAATATAAAAAAAGTAGCGACAAACGTCACAGAAAACGATATAATAAGTAAGGAAAAATTTTTATGCGGGTTCTCCATGGATATGTGCGTAATTGTGAATGAGTAAGCAGGATGCTGCAAACTGCATTTGAGATGTGATTATCAGAGAGATTGGAAATCGTGAATAGACAAGAAAGTAGCAGGTAGATTGCATGGAAGTATTGAAAGTACAAAAAGGTCAGATTATTGCAAAAAAAAATGACAAAGTAAAAGAATGGTATTTTATACAGGAGGGGTCTGTCATTCAGAAGTATGCATTTGTTGAACTGGAATTGAAACAGAATGGCATTGTTGGTATTCTGGAGAATGACAGATTCCTTTGTGATTATATCGCAGCGGAGGACAGTGCACTGGCCGTTTTTCCATGTGAATCGTCGGAGGATCTGCAGGGGATTTTGTCAAATGATGCAAAGATCCGAAGATATTTTTTGAGGGCAGCGATTGAGCAGAGACAGCAGATGCTCCAGGTATACGCTGGTCTGGATGTGAGATGCAAACAGTTTCATACGTTTATAGAGACGTTTTATAATGACTATAAAACAATCTGTAACCAGTATCAGTTAGAAGAACAGCCTTTTTCTAAAATGGACTATTTCCATTCTCTGGAAATGCGTCATAAAGCAGAAAAATGGGAGATGGACAACAGCAGTAGTCTGGTGACAAATTATCTGGAAGAATATCTGAATCTGCTGGAAAAGGATGATAGTATGTGCGTTGGTGCAATTATGGAGGCTTCTGCACAGATGCGAAGAGTTGCGCAGGGAATCAGTGAGATGGTTGCGTATCTTCTATATAATAAGGATCTGCTGATCAGTGAATCCGGAAAAGATATTTTCCAGTTATTCTTTGATCTGGCGATTCGCGCAGGGTTGAATCATGAAGAATTAGAACCAATCAATAAAGAAGTGAAACTGATCATTGAACTGGTAGAAAAATTAAAGATTTATGATCAGAGAGTCATTGATTACCGCTGGAGTGAATACCAGAATTACGAATTTGGAAGCAATGGGTTAGAGGAAGTGGCATCTGTTGGAGCTTTTGGCGAAGACGAAGAAGAGTTTGAGAGCGATGAGGAAGAAAGCGAAGACTGCTTAGAACATATTCTTACCTATGCGGGATATGATGAATCACAGATCGAGGATGTACGCAATAAGATCAGGGAATACCGGGAACTGCCGGATATGCTATCAACGGATGATGAGGCATACCGCATCAGAAAACAGCTGACGCCTGTTTTTTATGATGTATATTATAAGGTATTTATGCGCGCAATGCAGGAAGAGGGGCAGATAACGCCAATTCTGGAAATGTTCCTCAATTTTGGCTTTATGGATGTGCAGATGGTTGGTGAGGATAATGCCAATGCATTGTACGATCTGACAGAACATTTGGATCTATGCAATTCAGAGCATGTGTATACCATGTATGAGTGGCTGAAGGCAATTTATGAAGGACGGAAAGAGCCTTCCAAGAATGAATTTGATCTGGATTATAGCCAGTATTTATTAGAAAACCTGAAAACAAAGAAGATTACGGAAGCACAGATGAAACAACTTCAGGATAACCGGGAGCTGAAAGTAAAATATGAGATTCAGAACATGTTTACCTCTGGAAACCGTGCAACGTATGGAAAAATAACGACATTCTGTCCGATTTTAGGAGAGTATGATCTGATCAACTCTGTAGAAAAGATGCTTGTGACAGCAGAGCGGTTAGAGGGAGTTATCAAGATCCGTAAGATTGATTTTTCTGTTTTTTACAGAGAAGTATTATTTTCAGATCCGGACAAAGGAATTAACCATGAAAATATTATGAAAGAGGTATTGCCGGATATTATTCTTATGCCAAATGCGGGAACCAAGGCAATGATGTGGCAGGAGACAGCGGGAGTGAAGCGCGACACTTCAGCACGTTTTATGTTCCCTGTTTTTACTGCGGTAGATCTTGAAGATATGATGATCGAGACTATGGGTAGATATCGTTGGGAAATCTGCAGAAAGATCCAGGGTGTACATTGGAATGATATCCGTGAAAAATCCCTGACGGCGGAGTATTGCGATTATATGCAGTTTTACCGTAAAAATTTTGAATTGTCTGCTGATGCAAAAGAAAAGCTGAAAAATGCATTGTTCCGCGCAAAGAATAATTACAGGGAAGTTTTTGTAAAGGATTACCAGAACTGGATCAAATATGAGTCAAGAGGAAGCTATCGTCTGAACAAGGTTTCCAGACAGATACTGATGACTTATTGTCCGTTCTCGAAAGAACTTCGAAATGAATTGAAGGCAAACCCAATGTATCAGGAACTTCTGAACCGATATGATATCCAGAGTTCCAGAAGTGTGAAACGTATTCTTGCCGTTTACGACAAGTATAAGCGTGCTGGCGGAGAATTAAATCAGGATTTAAGAGATAATTTATTATATTATCAGCTGTAGAAAAATCCATCGGAAAAAAGATATAAACTTTTCCGATGGATTTTTTTGTAAGGAAATATCAATAGAAAAAGCCAAATGCAACCGCACTTGGCTTTTTCTGAGGGGAGTATAAATAATTAATAAGGGGTATAACTATGATACGTTTTCGTATCACAACGTTAGTATATCCTATCTATATTTAAAAAGCAATTTAAAAAATGTATATTTTGTGAGAATCTTCAAATAATAAAAATGCATGTGGCAAGGCAGGCTCGCATGCAGAAAAAGAAGAAAATTTTGTACACAAAACAGGAGGACATTTTATCATGGCAAAGAACATGGATGGTACAAACAAGAGTGAAAAAAACCGCTACGAGCAGAACAGTTATGAGAACAGCAATGGACAGAATAAGAGTGGTCAGAACAAATCTGCCAATAAGTCAACAAATAAGTCCACAAACAAATCCGCAAACAAAACTTCTGACTGCCATCACGAAGAGTAGCAGCACGGAAAAGAAATCATTGCATAATATGTAATAAGGAAAGAATCAGAGACAGATTACAGATCACACTGTAATCTGTTTCTTGTTATAAAGGGGGAAATATGGCATTTTATACCATTTATCCAAGAGATATCCAGAATATTTGTTTTCAAAAGAGGGTGCGTGTAGTTGATATCAGAGAACCTCAGGAATACAGAAAATATCACTATCCGGGTGCGGTAAATATCCCGTACAGTGATGAGGACAGCTGGTGCTGTCGTTTTTCAAAGTACCGGCCGCTGCTTTTATACTGTGAGTATGGGAGTACAAGTCTTCTTGCAGCGCGCAAGCTGGGAAAAGAAGGGTATGAGGTTTATACTGTGATTGGCGGTGCAAATGCAATGCAGGAGCAGATAAGGCGTTAGACGGGCAGAACCATTTCTCATGGAAATATTTTTGCAATTGACAGTTCAAAATAGAACAGATAATATAAGAATAGGTTTTTAGACTTATTTTTAGAGGAGATTTCAGTGAGAACATTTGATTTACTTGTGCCTTGCCACTTTGGGTTAGAGGCAGTTTTAAAAAGAGAAATATATGATCTTGGCTATGAGATCACAAAAGTAGAAGATGGCAGAGTGACATTTGAAGGTGATGAGGAAGCAATCTGCCGTGCCAACATTTTTCTACGTACGGCAGAACGTGTTATGATCCAGGTCGGAAGGTTTAATGCAACGACTTTTGAAGAACTTTTCCAGGGAATCAAGAACCTTCCGTGGGAAGAATATATTCCGGAGGATGGAAAGTTCTGGGTGAAAAAAGCGTCTTCTATCAACAGCAAGTTGTTCAGTCCATCCGATATCCAGTCCATTGCCAAAAAGCAATGGTGGAGCGCATGAAACAGAAATATCACAAGGAATGGTTCAAAGAAGATGGAGCAGCTTATCCGGTCCGTATTTTTTTACTGAAGGACGAAGTGACGGTGGCGCTGGATACATCCGGTGATTCTTTACATAAACGTGGATACAGAACGATGACGAGTAAGGCTCCATTGACGGAAACTCTTGCAGCTTCTTTAATTATGTTAACCCCTTGGAGAAAGGACCGGATTCTGGTCGATCCATTTTGTGGAAGTGGTACCTTCCCAATCGAGGCAGCAATGATCGCAGCGAATGTCGCACCGGGAATGAACCGTGATTTTACAGCAGAGGAATGGACAAACCTGATTGACCGCAAACTCTGGTATGAGTGTGTGAAAGAGGCAGAGGATATGATCGACACTACTGTGAAAGTAGATATTCAGGGATATGACATTGATGGAGATGTGATCAAAGCAGCAAGGGAAAATGCGAAGCGTGCGGGAGTGGAACACATGATCCATTTTCAGCAGAGAGCGGTTGCAGATTTAAGCCATCCGAAAAAATATGGCTTCATCATCACAAATCCACCGTATGGAGAGCGTCTTGAGGATAAGGCAGATCTGCCGGAATTGTATACACAGATTGGGCAGGCATACCAGAGACTGGATTCTTGGTCGATGTTTCTGATCACAAGCTATACTGATACAGAAAAGTATATTGGAAGAAAAGCGGATAAAAACCGCAAGATTTATAACGGTATGTTAAAGACTTATTTTTACCAGTTTTTAGGACCGAAGCCTCCTAAAAAACGCAATTAAGGAGATTTAAGGGTACATGAAGTATTCGAAGCGTTATATTGCCTTCACGGGTGTGCTGGCAGTTGCACTTTTGATAAAATTTAATAATTTTGGCGAACAGTATCAGACTGTGAACCGTTTCCGTGGGGCGCAGCTTGAGGAGGAGACCTGGAATCCTCTGATCGCTCAGAGCGTTAACGAAGGACTGCTCTCAGTTGTGATCGACAATAAAGAATACACGAATGAGAAGTATCAGTTTTTCATGGATTCGAATCTGGACATCATGGTTCCGGTATCTATTTTACGGGATGCATTAAACTGCAGCGCACATATTTATAATGAGGATACGCTTCTGGTAGAGAAGCATAACAGTGAGCTTTCTTTTTCTCTGAATGACGATATGATAGAGGTCAATGGAAAGAAGGAAAAAGTGGTTTCCCCGCTGATCAAAAAGAACAAAGAGTATTATGTGAGTCTGAATGACCTGTCCAATTATCTGGACTATTCCTATACGTGGAATATTCAGGAAAATAAGGCACAGGCAGCAGATGTGTCGGAGAGTGCAACGATCATTCCGACAAAGTACGATCTGCGGGAAAGAGCGAGGGTTTCTGCTATCCGCAATCAGGGAACGTATGGAACCTGCTGGTCTTTTGCAGCGTTGAGTGCGATGGAATCCGTTCTTTTACCGGAGCAGGATTATCAGTTTTCGGTGGATCATATGACATTGAATAATGGGTTTCATCTGGCGCAGGACGATGGTGGTGAGTACACGATGGGAATGGCATATCTTGCGTCATGGAAAGGACCGGTATTCGAAAAGGATGATCCGTATGGAGATAACAAAACAAACCCGGATCTTACGGCTGTAAAGCATGTGCAGGAGATGCAGATCATCGATGGAAAAGATTATGAGAAGATAAAGGAAGCAGTATTTAAATACGGTGGCGTGCAGACTTCGATTTATAACTCGTTAAAAAGTTCACAGTCGAAATCACCTTATTATGACCGCAGAACAAGTTCGTACTGCTATATCGGTACGGAAAAACCAAACCATGATGTTGTGATCATCGGCTGGGACGACAGTTATTCCAAGGATAATTTTTCCGTTGATCTTGAGGGGGACGGAGCATTTATCTGTCAGAACAGCTGGGGAAGCGAATTCGGTGATGGCGGGATTTTTTATATTTCTTACTATGATACGAATATTGGTACCCACAATGTCGTGTATACAGGAATTGAGGACAGTGATAACTACGATCACATTTATCAGAGTGATCTCTGCGGCTGGGTAGGACAGCTCGGCTATAACAAAGAGAGCATTTACGGTGCAAATGTTTATACTGCGGAATCCAATCAGAATCTTACGGCTGCGAGCTTTTATGCCACAGGAAAAGATTCGGAGTATCAGCTTTATGTTGTGAAAAATTTTGAAGATGAATCATCTTTGAGTAATATGACACCGGTAGCATCAGGAAAATTGAGTAATGCAGGTTATTATACAATCCCATTTGACAAACAAATTGCACTGGATGCAGGAGAGCGGTACGCGGTGGTATTATTTATCAGTACACCGGATGCAGTACATCCGCTTGCCATTGAGTATGAGGCGGATGATGCCACGGCCGATGTCGTCTTAGATGACGGCGAAGGTTATGTCAGTGCCAATGGTTTTGAGTGGGAAAATGTAAAAAATGTGGAGAATTGTAATATTTGTCTCAAAGCATTTAGTAATGACCGTTAACAGGGGGTTACGTGGAAGAGAAAGCAATGAAGTTTGCAACCGTGACAGCGGTTCTTCTCATGATCATAGTGTGTGTGTTATTGCCGAAACTTCCGGCAATCCACACATGGGCAGTGGAGCGTGAGGAGGAGCGGATCGCAGAGGCAGAACTTGCAGAACAGAAGATTACAATGAGTGATCTTACAATTAAAAATACAGAAGTGGCAGATGACACAGAACAGAGACAATTGCGTCTGAAGCTTCCGGCGGGAGTAAAGGGGAGTGATATCACAATCTCAAATGACTATGTGACACAAACTGTCCGTATCGAATTGCCGCAGACAGAGGTCAGTTATTTTGAGAATGATCCATTGACAGGAAGCAGCAACCATATTGATAATCTTTCTTATGCAGTGAGCAGGGGAAGCAGTGGACTGATCGAGATCACGATGGATCAGGTTTATGAACTGGATATGGATTATGATGAGAATTATTACTATTTTGATTTTCTGACGCCGCATGAAGTCTATGACAAAGTCGTGGTTGTGGATGCCGGGCATGGTGGAAGAGCGCCGGGAGCAACGAAACAGGGAATCAACGAAAAAGATATTGACCTTGGAATTGTGCTGCAGCTGAAAGCGATTTTTGATAACAGCGATGAGAATATCGGTGTTTACTATACAAGAACGGATGACAGCAACCCGACTTTTGACCAGAGGGTACAACTGGCGAATAAGTCCCAGGCAGATCTGTTCATCAGTATACATAATAATTCAACGAAAAGCGGGCGGATGTCCTCGACACACGGTACACAGGTGATGTACAGTGAGTCGGATACGAAAGAGTTGGGAAGTAAGGCATTTGCGCAGATTTGTCTGGATCATGTGACGGAGGCGCTGGAGAGCAGGGATAAGGGGCTTGTGGAAGGCGATGAGATTTATATCATTCGAACCAGCGAAGTTCCGGTAGCATTGATCGAAGTCGGATTTATGACAAATCAGGAGGAACTTAATCTTCTTAACAGTACCGATTATCAGAAAAAAGCGGCAGAAGGCGTTTATGACGCTGTTCTGGATGCATTTGCGAAAGGATATTAAAAGATGACAAAAATTATTTTTGCAACAGGAAACGCAGGAAAAATGCGCGAGATCAGAGACATTATGGCAGATCTGGATGTGGAACTTTTATCCATGAAAGAGGCAGGAATCAAACTGGATATTGTAGAAGATGGAAAGACATTTGAGGAGAATGCACTCATTAAGGCAAGAGCAGTGTCTAAGGAGGCACCTGGGGCAATTGTGATGGCAGATGATTCCGGGCTGGAAGTGGATTACCTGCACAAAAAGCCGGGGATTTATTCTGCACGTTTTATCGGCGAGGATATATCTTATGATATTAAAAATCAGGCGATTTTAGACCTTCTGGCAGGTGTTCCAAAGGAGAAACGAACTGCCCGCTTCGTCTGTTCCATTGCAGCAGTGCTGCCGGATGGAAGGGAATTTGTGACAAGAGAGACCATGGAAGGCTATATCGGGGGTAAAATTGCAGGCGAGAATGGATTTGGTTATGATCCAATTTTTTGCGTGGAAAAATACGGATGTACAACCGCAGAACTTTCGGAAGAACAGAAAAATGAGATCAGTCACCGGGGAAAAGCACTGCGTGCCATGAAAGAGAAACTTGCGAAGGAAAACCTATGAAAATATTAATCATCAGTGATACCCATAGAAAACATGAAAATCTTTTTAAAAGTGTTAGAGCGGGAGTGCCCGGTTGATCTTTTGATCCATCTTGGTGATGCTGAGGGGTATGAGGATTATATCGCAGAGCAGGCAGGGTGCCCTGTGGAAGTGGTGGCGGGGAATAACGACTTTTTTTCCTCACTGCCACGGGAAAAAGAGCTGCAGATCGGAAAGTATAAAGTGCTTATTACCCATGGACACTACTATTATGTTAATACCGGGATTGAAGATATTGAGCGCGAAGCAGAAGGAAGAGGATGTGATATCGTTATGTTTGGGCATACTCATCGTCCGATCATCGATTATCATAAGGATGTCATTGCGCTAAATCCGGGCAGCCTTTCTTATCCGAGGCAGGAAGGAAAAAGACCATCTTATATTATTATGGATCTTGATAAAAAAAGGAGAGGCAACGTTTGAAATTGAGTATTTATAGGCGCAAAGACCTCGAAAAATCAGGGATTCTGGCAATTAGAAAAAAGTTGAAAAAAATGTAAAAAAAGTGTTGACATTTTCTTTGCGCTCTTATATAATAACTCTTGCGTCACGGATTGAGAGACAAAACAAAGCTTCTCAAGAGGTGAAAAGCATTGGAGATTATCCTTCGGGGTGTGGCTCAGCTTGGCTAGAGCGCCTGGTTTGGGACCAGGAGGTCGCAGGTTCGAATCCTGTCACCCCGACTTATGCGGGTGTAGTTCAATGGTAGAACACCAGCCTTCCAAGCTGGATACGTGGGTTCGATTCCCATCACCCGCTTTCCATTTGCCAATTTGGTGAATGCGAGCGTATGTGTTCGTAGCTCAGCTGGATAGAGCAACGGCCTTCTAAGCCGTGGGTCGGGGGTTCGAATCCCTTCGAGCACATTTCCTTTTTAGGAATAAGAAGACACAAGGATTTAGGCATCGGCAACAGAGTTGCTTGCAGTCTTTTATGGTGGGTATAGCGCAGTTGGTTAGCGCGCCAGATTGTGGCTCTGGAGGCCCAGGGTTCGAATCCCTGTATCCACCCTTACAATAAAGCTTTGGTTTTGTTGTTAAAATGTTGCGATAGGTGCAGCAAATTTCTTTGTTGGGCTATCGCCAAGCGGTAAGGCACTGGATTTTGATTCCAGCATTCGCAGGTTCGAATCCTGCTAGCCCAGCTTAATATGGGATATTAGCTCAGTTGGTAGAGCACTTGACTTTTAATCAAGTTGTCCGGGGTTCGAATCCCCGATGTCTCATTAGAATAAGAAAAACGTCGTTCGTATGAACGGCGTTTTTCTTATTCTTAGGAACAGCGAGAGGCTTGAACCACGGACAACGTAGTTGTTCGGGTTGCTAGGCGCCAGTGGCGCCTGCTTAGCAACGACCGGAGCGGAAGCGGAGACCGAATCCCCGATGTCTGATTTTTTTACATTATCATTAAAATCAACAAAACAGTTGCAATTTATGGATAAATAAGTTATACTTGGAAAGCAGTTTTGCGGGTGTGGCGGAATTGGCAGACGCGCTAGATTTAGGTTCTAGTGTCCCCGACGTGCAGGTTCAAGTCCTGTCACCCGCAGTCTTTGAAAATAGCCGGAAAACTAAGATTTTGTAGTGAAATCAAGGTTTTTCGGTTATTTTTTATACATAATTATTTGTCCTACCTATTAGAAATTTGTCATAATTATATACGATATTGACAATGAAATAGATGAAAGATATAAAGATCTCATTGTGAATGAGTTGACATTTATCCGCGAGAATACATCAAAGATAATCAAAAATGCAGTAGTCATGTCTTAAGTTCGAAGAAGAAAATCAAAAAATCCCATAAATGAATGAAATAACAGAAAAAATTCCTATTCCTACGCAGCATAGGGTGCATTTTTGTTCAAATATGAGTATGATAGAAAGCGTACAGGAGAACAATCATATTTGGAGCGGATGATGGAAAAGGAAAAAATAGGAAAGTATATTAGAAAGAAGCGCATAGAAAAAGGTATGACACAACAGCAGCTGGCGGAGAAAATTCAGGTGACAGAGAAAGCTGTTTCACGGTGGGAAACTGGGCGGGGAGTACCAGATATTTCGTTGCTGGAACCATTGGCGGAAGAACTTCATGTGTCGGTAACGGAATTATTAAATGGAGAAGAACAGGTGCAGGAAGAGGCTGTACATGATACAAAAGCACATATGGCGGATATAGATATTACAAATGTGATTGAGTATGTGCAGGAAAATAGGAAAGAAAAGTACAATACAGGATTTAAAATCGGAATCGGGTGTTTGGTGGTTTCACTTGTGTTGTTTTTATTGTATTTACGGGAGGCATATCGTTTTCAGGGAAACTATTTTGGGACAATGATAAGAATGACTGTGATTTCGGGGATATTTTTGCTTGGAGAAATGGTGTTGGAACGCTGCTATCTGGAAAAGCTGGAGGAGAGAAGAAAGCGGAAAAAGGCAGTACTGGCGGTGCTCTTTATCTATTATGCAGTTATGCTTATGAATCTGACGTTTCTGGAAAGAACACAGACGGTTACTGACTATAATATTGTGCCGTTTCGGACAATAGGAACAGTGCTTTTAAGCGGAAATGTTTATGCAATCGTGATTAATATTTTTGGAAATTTTTTTATTTTTATGCCACTTCAATTTTTCCTGATTGAATTGTTTGAAATCCGAAAAATAAAACAGAATTTTTTGGTGTGCTTTACGATTACATTTGTAATAGAAATAGTGCAGTATATTTTTAAAGTTGGTATGTTGGATGTCGATGATATCCTGTTATGTGTGGCTGGGATGATGAGTTTCTATTATTTTTATGGGAAGTATCGTGGAAAAAACAAAAAACGGGGGATGTAGATGAAAGCAGAACAAAAATGGAAGAGTGGACAGGGAAAATTACAGAAAAAAGTTAAGAAGAGTGTTGGACTCGGTATATGTGTTTTTTTGACGCTGCTACTTGTCTCACAGCTTCATTATGAAAAGCGGATACAAAAATTTGTGTTGAGGAACGAGGAAGAACTTACAGAGTTTACAAAAAACTACCTGGCAGTGGAACAAAGGGAAAGACGACATATGTTTGAAGAGTGGAAAGAGGAAAATGGTTACAGCGTACAGTTGACAGGGTTATTTCCGGAAAACGTAGTGGCATTTTATATGGGAGGTTTTGGGCTGGCTCCATCATCTGTGTATTATGGATTTTACTATTCACCCGAAGATATTCCGGTTGGAACCGGGGAAGGTCAGCTTATAAAAGCGGAGGGAGACAATGCGGGCTGGAGCTGGCAGGGATACGGAGACAATGGAGGAGAGATTCGAAAAATAAAACCGCATTGGTATTATTATAAATGCTGGTTTTGATGTAGAAAAGCAATCGTTCTTCACGAATGCATCATAATCCCCCACTCGCTTCTGGAACGCCACTGCTCATTCATCCAGTCGACTGCCTGCTGTCTACCTTCTTCTGTGAATGGAAAAGTGGCGGAAATTTTCTGATCGTCGGGAGTGGTTGAAAAATTATAAGGTCCAGGCCAGACGGTGGCGCGGAAAATATCGTTTTCAGCGTCATCTTTTTCTTTTTTTACAAGGTAGCGCATGCCCTTGTAACTTCCGGTAAATTTTTCTTTTTTATAAAAATTCATATTTAAAATATCTTCTGCTGTGATCATATAAAACCTCGGAATATAATTTTTTAGAAAGTAAAGTTATTATAGTCTATTTTGTGAAATTGTGAAAGGAAAAACACAAGGTTTCATTGCAAAAAATCCGGGAATATCATAGAATGGTTGAGAAGAAAACAGTATAGACAGGATGTATATACAGAAAGCAGGGGAACTATGAAATTTTCAGAAATGCCATACAAACGCATTGATATGGAAGAAGTAGAAAAAGAGTATAAGAGCATTATCGAGCGCACGAAGAATGCAAAAAGCGGAGAGGAGCAGTTTGAGATCCACCGGGAGTACTATAAATTTACCGCGGATGTGCAGACAAGCATGGAACTTGCAATGATCCGCCATGATATTGATACGACCGATGAATTTTATGAGAAAGAAAGCGATTTTTATGATGAGGTCGGACCGATCATCAGCCAGTATGAGAATGAATACGGAAAAGTACTTTATGATTCTCCTTACAGAGACTATCTGGAGAGTAAGATTGGAAAAGTGACATTTAAAAATATCGAGATCGCAAACAAGGCTTTTGACGAGAAGATCATTCCGTTAATGCAGGAAGAAAATGCATTGAGCAGCCGTTACAGTAAGCTGATCGCTACAGCGAAGATTCCTTTCGAGGGAGAAGTTTACAATCTGTCTCTCATGAGAAAGTTCCAGACCAGCCCGGACCGTGAGTTGAGAAGAAAAGCATGGAAGGCAGTCAGTGACTATTTCCTGTCTGTTACAGATGAAATCGACGAGATTTACGATAAGATGGTGAAAAACAGAACCGAGCAGGCAAGACAGCTTGGCTATGAGAACTATGTGGAGCTGGGTTATTATCGTATGAACCGCAACTGTTATGACAAGGAAATGGTCGAAAATTTCCGGAAACAGGTGAAAGAATACTTTGTCCCGTTTGCCAATAAACTACATGAGCAGCGCAGACAGCGTATTGGTGTGGAGAAGCTTTCCTATATTGATACAGATGTCTATTTCACGAATGGAAATCCTGCGCCGATTGGAACACCGGAGGAAATTCTTGCGGCAGGACAGAAAATGTACAGTGAACTGTCTCCACAGACAAAGGAATTTTTTGATTTTATGATGGAGAATGAACTTTTTGACGTGCTCGGAAGAAAAACAAAGCGTCAGGGCGGCTATATGACCTATATTCCAAATTTCAAGTCTCCGTTTATTTTTGCAAACTTCAACGGAACAAGCGGAGATGTGGACGTCATCACCCATGAATGTGGCCATGCATTCCAGGGATATCTGTTAAGAGACGAAGAGATCCGTGAGTTCGCCGATATCACAATGGAGACAGCGGAAATCCACTCCATGTCGATGGAGTACTTCGCATATAACTGGATGGAATTATTTTTTGGCGACCGGAAAGACGATTACCTGAAAATGCATCTGGAAGATTCCGCTGCGTTTGTCCCATACGGCTGCATGGTGGACGAGTTCCAGCACATTGTGTACGAAAAACCGGAGATGACACCGGCAGAGCGCAAGGCAGTCTGGGCAGGATTGGAAAAAGTTTACCGCCCGCACATGGATTACGAAGAAGATCCTTTCTTTGGACAAGGCGGCTTCTGGCAGAAACAGCCGCACATTTTTGGCAGCCCGTTCTATTATATTGATTACTGTCTTGCAAGCGTGTGTGCGATGCAGTTCAAGGTCATGATGGATGAAGACTTTGAGAAAGCATGGAAGAATTACTATAAACTCTGTAATCTTTCTGCACGTGATTTCTTTACCAATGTGATCGTGGAAGCAGGGTTAAATAGTCCTTTTGAAGATGGATGTATGGAAAAGCTGGTTGACAAATTCGAAAAAAAGGCGTTTAATAGATAACAGATTTGGACAGGCGGATGTCTGTAAAAGTTAGTCGGGAAAATGAATAGAGACAAAGAGCAGGAAAGGCCCATAATATGGGGCATCCCTGCTTTTTTACTATGTCAACGAGAAAAATGTTTCTTGGTAAACAAATTTCTGTTGACAAATGTCGACTGCTTTGTATAATACATATTAAGGCAATACTCTGATATCGAGATAATACAGTACATAAGTAAAGCGATAAAAGCTTAAAGAGATATGAGGAGACAGAGGCATTGCAATAAGCTGTAATTAAGCTGTAATAAAGAAACGATGGGAGAGAAAACAGCGGGAAAATATATGATAAAACGTGTGTATAAGGAAGAAAGTGACAAAAGAAAAACTATTGACAAAATCGCAGATGCATGTATAATAGAAGAAGTGTTGTACGCGGGAAAAAGACACTTGTATCTAGTGAGTGCAATAGACGGAAAAGTCTGTTGGCACTTTTTTGGTTGTAAAAAATAATTTAGTACGATAACGTGGCGCAATGATAACACATTGAAATTGAAAGCCCGGATCAGAATACGTTTTTACCGCAGAGAAACAGGAAAAATTATGATATAAGCGCATAAGCGTTTATATAGATTATTTCTACAGGAGGAAATATTATGAAGAAAAAAGTAGTAAGCCTTATGCTTGTACTTGCTATGACAGTCAGCATGACTGCATGTGGCAATAAGAACAATGCCGCAGATGATGCAAATGCTGTCGAAGACACAGAAGCCGGTACAGAATCAGGCAGCAGCGAAGAAGCAGTAGCTCCGGCTAATTATGAAGAAGTATCTGCAGAGCTGTATGACAAAGAACTCGGTGATTTTTGGGCAGCTTACCAGAAAGCTGATGAAGCTGAAACCGTTTCTGAGAAATTTGCACTTGAAGCAATCGCAGAAGCAAAGTTAATGGAATCAGGCGTTATGCTTCCATTACAGTCAAAGGGTGGTAACTATTCCATCTCACGTGTAGCTCCTTACACATTTGACTATACACTGTGGGGCAACGATATGGACAGATACCATAATGCAGTTGTCACAACAGAGCTGATCAAAGCTTCCGATGTCAGCACAATGAGAGCAAAATGGGCTGAGTTAAAAGGAACAGGTGAGTATGAAGCATGGGCAAAATCTTACTTAGAGGAGCAGGGTTACACGCTCAAAGATACTTATAATTATCAGTTATATACACAGGATCCTACCACATGGGATATTCTTGCAACTTCTCAGTCTGTAGATGCTGAAGCAATCGTGAACACATACGATGGATTAATGGAGTATGATGGAGAGGGAACTTTACAGCCTGCATTAGCAGAGAGCTATGAAGTATCTGATGACGGATTAACTTACACATTCCATCTTCGCAAAGGTGCTACATGGGTTGATTCCCAGGGCAGAAAAGTTGCTGATGTGACAGCAGATGACTTTGTTGCCGGAATGCAGCATATGATGGATGCCCAGGGTGGTCTTGAGTACCTGATCGAAGGTATCATCACAAATGCATCCCAGTACATCTCCGGTGAAGTAACAGACTTCTCACAGGTCGGTGTAAAAGCGGTTGATGATTACACATTAGAGTATGATCTGGAAGCTCCTTGCACATACTTCACAACAATGCTCGGTTACAACGTATTTGCTCCAATGAACAGATCCTTCTATGAATCCATGGGTGGTAAGTTTGGTGTTGAGTATGATCCGGATGCAGCAGATTACACATATGGTAAGGATTCTGATTCTATCGCATATTGCGGACCATATGTTGTTAAGAACTTTACATCCAAGAACACAATCGTATTCCAGGCTAACGAGTCCTACTGGAATGCAGATCACATCAATATCCATACACTGACATGGGTATACAATGATGGTTCTGATGCGACAAAAGCATATAACGATGCAATCGCAGGTGTTGTAGATGGAACAGGTCTTAACACAGCTTCTGTTGCAGCAGCAAAAGCGGATGGAAACTTTGATGATTATGCATATGTAGCACTTACAGATGCAACAACATACAGCGGATTCTTTAATATCAACCGTAATCAGTTTGCAAACGCAAACGATACAACAAAAGCAGTTTCCTCACAGACAGAGGAAGATGCTGCAAGAACAAAACAGGCTATGCAGAACGTCCACTTCCGTAGAGCACTTGCCATGGGCTTGGATCGTGGTGCTTATCTTGCACAGCAGGTTGGTGATGATCTGAAATATGCTTCTATGAGAAACTCTTACACACCGGGTAACTTTGTTACTTTGGAAGAAGAAGTAACAGTTGATATCAACGGAACAGAAAAAACATATCCGGCTGGAACATACTATGGACAGATCGTACAGGATCAGATCGATGCTGACGGCGTGAAGATCACAGTATGGGATCCAACAGCTAACGAGGGTGCCGGTTCTTCCGACGGATATGACGGATGGTACAATGCAGATAACTCCTGGGAAGAAATGAGTCAGGCAGTAGAAGAGTTAGCAGCAGATGGTCTTACGATCGATGCTGACAACCCAATCCAGATGGATGTTGTATATGCTTCTTCCAGTGAAGTATTTACAAACAGAGCAAACTCTCTGAAACAGTCTATCGAAGCTTCTACACAGGGACTTGTCCAGGTAAACTTAATTGCAGCAGCAGATAACACAGACTGGTACTACAGCGGATATTACATGAACTATGGTTACGAAATGAACTATGACTTCTGTGACTTATCCGGATGGGGTCCTGACTATGGTGATCCTGCATCTTATCTGGATACATTCCAGCCAGAATATGCCGGATACATGATCAAATCTATCGGTATTTATTAATCGTATCTACGAAATAACAACACTGCATCGGAGCGGGGATTCCCCGCTCCCCTGCACTATTGATGAGTGAACAATTATGACAAAATATTTATTAAAACGTATATTACATGGACTGGTGTCTATCGTGATCGTTGTGGCGCTGGTCATGATCATGATCTACACAATGTTAGACCGAAACCTTGTTTTTGCAGGGGATACAAAATATTCACATACAAGTAATAATGCAAGAGTTGCCTATAAATACTCTAAATGGGAAGATTATGGTTATCTGGATTATGTCACCTACTCTGACTGGCTGAATGAACTTGTAAGCAGTGGAGAATTAACAGAGGAAGAGCGATCTGCAGTGGTTGGTTTTGGAAGAACCAAGGCACAGGATTCTGAGCAGGTCAGTGAATATGTCAAAAATTCACAAAGTATTATAAGTCTCAGGGATACACGGTAGTCCGCAAAGACGCCGTCATGATGAACAAGAAGAAGTATGCCGACGGTGGCCAGCAGCAGCTTTTTGCGTATAAAGATGTCCCATTGGCATCCCGTATGGGAAAATATTTTGCAAATTTAATAACAATTGATGATATTAATAATGTAGAAGACATCGTAGGTGAGAGAGGTCTCACCTTTACGTTACATGATCCTGTCTATGGTGGGGAAAAATTCTCACCGGCGATCATTGGCAATGGTACAACACACAAGTATTTACTGTATTTTGATTCCAAGTTTCCGTTTGTTCATCAGAATATTGTGACGATCAATCTTGGAGCATCCTACACGGTAAATCAGGGAGTGGATGTATTCAGTACGATGACAAGCCATCAGGGATCTTATATAAAATCAACTGTCACCTATCCAACCGGTCTTGTGGAGGAGAGTGCGGACAATCTGCACACTGCAACCTATATGCAGGGTTCCAGAGAATCCAGCTTATTGTATGCAGACCGTTATGAGGATGATTACACCAATGTTGCAACATACAAAACAGGAAAATCCAAAGTGGGTTATTCCTTTGTGATCGGACTGATCGCAGTTATCATGTCTTATCTGATCGGTGTGCCGCTGGGCATCCTTATGGCGAGGAAGAAAGACAAACTGGTCGATAAGATCGGTACGCTTTATATTGTATTTATTATCGCAGTACCATCACTTGCGTATATTTTCCTGTTCAAGGCGATCGGCGGAAGCTTTGGTCTGCCGACAACCTTTGATATGGAATCGCCGAGCAGGCTGATGTATATATTGCCAATCGTATCGTTAGCACTTCCATCCATAGCAAATCTGATGAAGTGGATAAGACGTTATATGATCGACCAGATGAACTCCGATTACGTAAAATTCGCAAGATCCGGTGGTCTGACAGAGGGAGAAATCTTTACGAAACACATTTTGAAGAATGCAGCGATCCCGATCATTCAGGGAATCCCTGCGGCAGTGCTTGGAGCATTGACAGGAGCGATCATCACAGAGCGTGTGTATGTCGTTCCAGGTATTGGTAACTTATTAACAGAGGCTATCAACAAATATGATAATGGTGTTATTGTCGGTGGAACACTGTTCTATGCGATTTTAACAGTCACATCCCTTATTTTAGGTGATGTCCTAATGGCAATGGTTGATCCTAGAATTTCATTCTCAACAAAGGACAGGTAATTAGAAATGAGTCAGGATTTAGAAAAGTTCGGTATGCCGGAGGAAGAATTATTCGCTCCGGTAGACCACAGTGATCTGGAATCAGAAAAGATTACAGCGCCAAGATATTCTTACTGGCATTCTGTATTCCGTGTATTTTTTAAGAAAAAGATTAATATTATTATTTTGGCGATTCTGGGTGTGTTGATCGCATTCACTTACCTTTACCCATTATTTGTGGAATATGATAAGTTTGGTAACTTAATGGATGCGACAACTAAACACTTGTCACCATCTGCAGCGATCGAACGTCTGGGAATGAACATTCACTGGATCTTAGGTACCGGTGCAGCCGGACAGTCTACATTCGATGCCGTATGGTTTGGATCAAGGATCTCCATTTCCCTTGCATTTATCTGTGCAGCGATCAACCTTTCCGTTGGTGTTGTTGTCGGATCTATCTGGGGATTTTCAAAGAAAGTGGATGTTTTTATGCAGGAGGTATATAACATTCTTGCAAACATTCCATACATTTTATTGATCGCCGTTATGGTTATGTTGTTTAAAGCTGGTTTCTGGACCATGGTACTGGCGCTGACTATTACCGGATGGCTTGGAATTGCGTACTTTATCCGTACACAGGTAGTGATCATCCGTGACAGAGAGTACAACCTTGCATCCAAATGTCTGGGAACGAGTACACTTAAGATCGCAATGAAGAATATTCTTCCATTTATGACATCTGTTATTGTAACACTGGCAGCAACAGAGATCCCTTCCTATATTTCTTATGAGGTGTTCTTAGCATATATCGGTATGGGTATGTCAGATATGTCACTTGGTAGATTGATTTACGAGTCAGAAAGTGCGATGCTTACCCCTGGCTGGCAGTTCGAGTTCTGGAGCCCGGTAGTCGTTGCTTCTATCATCACGATTGTTTTATATGTCGTTGGACAGAACCTTGGTGATGCATCTGATCCGAGAACACACATGTAGAGGTTAGGTAGATGGAAGATAGAAAAGTATTATTATCAGTAAAAGATTTGATCGTGAAATTCCACGTGAGGGGCAGGGTGCTTACTGCTATCCGTGGAGTGTCACTGGATATTTATGAGAATGAATCCATTGCGATCGTAGGAGAGTCCGGTTCCGGTAAATCTGTTTTTACAAAAACATTTGCAGGAATGTTAGACAGCAACGGATTCATTGATAACGGCAAGATTATTTTCAGCGATGAAGAGCTTTCCGATACTGTCGTAAAATTAAATGACAATGCAAAGAAAGTCATCGCAGAGAATAAGAAAAAATTAGACGAGTATTCCAGACTGGAGTTTGGTGCAGACACTTATAAAGCAATCCTTGAGTTAGAGTCTGAAAAGAGAAGAAGAGCAGATTTGAGCAAAGAAGAAGCAGAAGCGTATGAAAAAGAACTCCTTGAGTTAAAACATGAGAGAACGAATACCTTCAACTTGAAACAGACTTACGATCCATCCAAAGAAAAGGATAAGATCAAAGAGGCTGGAAAGAAAATCTCTGAATTGGATACAAAGATCAGGGCATTCGAGAAAGAGCATGAGCAGAAGGTAAAAGAGCGTGCAAATAGTCTGGCACATGATACTGCATACAATCAGGAATTTGACAAGAAGATGGCAGAGCTTAAGGCAAAACATGCGAAGGAAGTCAGCGAAGCGATCTCAGCAGAGACAGAAGCGAGAAATGAGATCCTTGCAAAAGAGGTATATCTTTCTGTCGGACGTTTTGGTTTCCGCAAGCGTATGAAGCAGAACAATGCGCTGCTGGATGCATTAAAAGAGGCAATGAAGCTTGGCGTGGATCTGAGTGATGAAGAGCAGAGAAATGCTGTTTTTGATAAAGTTACATTCCGCGTAAAATATCTGGATGAGAACAGTGAGAGATTACATGGAATCTGTATCTTAAACCTTGCAAATATCAGGGATGGAAGAGACTGGAGCCAGATACGTGGTACAAAGATCGCTACGGTATTCCAGGATCCTATGACATCCTTAAACCCAATTATCACGATTGGAAAACAGATCACATCTGTCATCATGAAACATCAGGATTGTACCGAGAACGAGGCAAGGCTTCGTGCGCTTGATCTGATGGACAAGGTTGGTATCCCGAACCCGGAGGCACGTTTTGATGATTATCCGTTCCAGTATTCCGGTGGTATGAGACAGCGTATTGTTATCGCGATCGCCCTGTCCTGCCAGCCAAAGATCTTAATCTGTGATGAGCCTACCACAGCGCTTGATGTTACCATTCAGGCACAGATCTTAAAACTGTTAAAGGATTTACAGAAAGAATTCAATTATACAATCGTATTCATTACACATGATTTAGGTGTGGTTGCCAATATCGCAGACCGTGTTGCAGTTTTATATGCAGGACAGATTGTAGAGGTTGGTACGGTAGAAGAGGTATTCTATGACCCGCGTCATCCATATACATGGGCATTACTTTCTTCCCTGCCACAGCTGGCTGAGAGAAATACAACTCTTTACTCGATCACAGGTACACCACCTTCGCTCTACAACAGTATCGTCGGCGATGCATTTGCACCGCGTAACCCATACTGTATGAAGATTGATACCTTAGAGGAACCACCAATGTTCAAAGTAACAGATACGCATTACGCCAAAACATGGCTGTTACACCCGGATGCTCCAAAGGTTGAAAAACCGGAAGGAATCCAGAACATTCATGAGAAACTTGTTAAAGCATTCAATATATAGGAGATTTAGATCGTGTCTAAACTAAATCGAAACACAGAAAACCAGGAGCATGCTTCTCATTTACCAGAGCATGGTCCGATTGATGAAAATGGTAAAGAAGTATTATTATCTTTAAAAAATGTAGATATTACTTTTGGTAAGGGCGATAACGCTGTTCGCGCTGTAAAAAATGCGACATTTGATATTCACAAGGGAGAAACCTTCTCATTAGTAGGAGAGTCTGGTTCCGGTAAGACAACCATCGGTCGTGCAGTTATCCGTGTCAACCCATTGGCAAACGGAGAGATTTTGTACAAAGGTGTGCGTATTTCCGGGAAAATCCCAAAATCCCTGGATCGTGAAGTCATCCGTAACATCCAGATGGTATTCCAGGATCCGGCAGCTTCTCTGAATGAGCGTGCAACTGTCGACTACATCGTATCCAAAGGTCTGTATAACTTCCATTTATATGAGAATGAGGCAGACCGTGTGCGTAAAGTTGAGGAAATGATCAACGAAGTAGGTCTTCTGCCGGAAGCATCTGACAAGATACCCACATGAGTTCTCAGGTGGACAGCGTCAGCGTATCGGTTTAGCCCGTGCAATGGTTATGGAACCGGAACTTGTTGTTGCCGATGAGCCAATCTCTGCACTTGACGTATCCATTCGTGCGCAGGTATTGAACTTACTGAAAAAGTTCCAGAGAGAAAAAGATTTAACGTATTTATTTATCGCACATGACCTTTCCATCGTGAGATTTATCTCTGACCGTATCGCCGTTATTTATAAGGGTGATATTGTGGAGATCGCAGATGCAGAAGAGTTGTTCAACTTCCCACTGCATCCGTATACACATTCTCTGATCTCTGCGATCCCAATCCCGGATCCACAGTTAGAGAAAAATAAAGTGCTGTTTACTTATGATCCATCCATTCATGATTACAGTACAGACAAACCGGAGTTAGTCTGTATCGGTCATGACCACTGGGTATTTGGTAATAAGAAAGAGATTGAAGAATACAAAGCTACGCGTGAGAAGAACGTGCCTTTAAAAACAATTACGATTTTAGACAAAGATGCACCAAGACCAGAAGAACATCATGACAATATTGCACATGATGAGATCCAGCTTCCGCCACTTCATGATACAGGAAGCGCATGGTACGCACTGCTTTCGTTCTTGCTTCCGGTCATCGGTATTATCGCAGCGATGATCTTTAAGAAACACAGACATTATCGTAACTACAAGATGTGCAAAAAGGGTGCCATTGCAGGGTTTATTGTACTTGCAGTCATTCTTGCATTGTTCCTGTTAGCACTTGCAGCAGTGTTTATTTAAGATATGGGAAGAACCGTCAGAGGTGGCAACAGAAACCATACTCCGAATGTGAGACCGGTTCAGAAGGTGGAACTTTCGGAGAAAAATACAAGACAGAGATTGATCGCAGTGATCGTATTACTGGTCATTGCTTCGGGGGCATTTATGTATGCACTGAATGGATTGATGTCAAATGACAGCGGATGGACAAACATTGAAGCGAGTTCATCCGCTGAAATTCATTGTGGAGATGATTATATCTTCCGCTATTATGTTGGGGCAGCGGGCGTAAATGCCACCGCAGAAAAAAAAGCGCTGACGCTGCTCTACACGGATTCCATTGTAAAAGCCTATAAAATATTCAGCAGTGATGAATCATTTGAAGGGATCACAAACGTGTATGATCTTAACCGGCATCCGAATGAGACAATGGTTGTGGATGATGCATTATACCATGCTTTTGAGCTGATCGCAGAGACCGGGAACCGGGCAATTTATCTTGCGCCTGTGTATACAGAATATGACAATCTGTTTTTCTGTAATGATGACTCTGAGACAGTTAACTATGATGCTTACCAGAATGGGGAAGTGGCAGCTTATTTTTCAGAGGTGGCTGCTTACAGCAATGATCCGTCTGACGTGAACGTCGAATTGCTCGGCGGCAATCAGGTAAAATTGTCTGTATCCGACGATTACCTTGCTTTTGCAGAGAAGAATTTTATTTCGGATTTCATTGATTTTTCGTGGATGAAAAACGCTTTCATTACTGATTATGTGGCGGATGTCATGATAGAGAACGGTTATACACTGGGTTCGCTGACAAGCTATGATGGATTCACAAGAAATCTGGATCAGACTTCTGCGATTACAAAATTAAATGCCGGTCCGGATACATCCGGGACAGCAGAGGAAAATGCGGATTATTCTTTCAATCTATATGACAGGCAGGGGAATATCATTTATCCTGCCGGTGTCATGCATTATGACGGGGCGGAAAGTATTGTCAGTCTGCACAATTATCCGATGTCGGACAAGGAAAAATATCATTATTATGAATTTAAGAGCGGTGATATCAGGACCCGTTATGCAGATACCGCAGACGGACTGTGTAAGTCCGCGGTCAATAATATGGCAGCTTATGCGGACGACATCAGCTGTGCAGAACTCATTTTGAAGGTAAGCCCGGTTTACATCGCTGATATGATGGATACAGAGGCGTTAAAAAATCTCGCAGAAAACGGTATCCAGACGATTTTTGGAGAGAACAGTGTGCTCTATTACACGGATCCAGATTTAGAACTCACAGATTTATATGACAAAGACGGCGTGCATTATACATCAGAGTTATTAGAGTAAGCAGACAGGCAGTTGCGGAAAGCCGCAATTGCCTGTTTTGCTGTCTTGGATTATACTAAGCAGAGAATATGAATGTTCGTAGGTTGTGGAAGAGGAGAAGACAGACATGATTTTCGGAGAGAAAACAGAGGAACAGAAACGTGTGGCGGAACTGACGCGCGAGGTAAAAGAACTCCGCAAAGAACTGCTGGCGAGTAAACTGGACAAAAAACAGGTGGAAGTCCAGATGAAAGAATTAAAGGACGCATTAGAACTTGGTGGAAACCTGCGTCAGGGGTATGTCGATTCGCAGGAACATATGGCAGTTGCAAGGCGCGGACTGATCAATATGATGGAGGATATGAACGAGATTCCCATTGAGGATGTGAAGCGTGATCTCGACAGACTGAACGGACATTTGGATCAGATCTTCCATGAGTGCAGCATCCGGGAGGATGATCCGGATTTTAAGTCCACAGCCGACGGACTCAAAAATATGGCGGCAAATATGGACAAGATCAATCTGATCATGCTGCGGAGCGAGTTGGAAAATCTGCAGGCATTGCTGGAAGATACATCGGAATGGCGGTCGCCAAATTTTTTTGCACTCGCATATTATCTACAGCATGAGGAAGAGAGCAAAGTCGGAGAGATGGAAAATGAGTTCCGTAACAGTTTTTTAGAGCGATATCTGGAGGAACATCTGATGGAATCGCTGGCTATGGAAGCCAATTATGCGGGATGCGGAGAGAAGCTTGAACATATGATACAACACTATATTTATGCGTAAAAATCGTATAGTATGACACACCTGCATAAAAGCCATAACCACAAGTTATCGTAATGAGTAAATTGCATAATTTGACGTTAAAATACATCAATAATTTAGGTGATTCTGAATATTGTGCATAAAAAGAAAATTTGATAAGATTCTCTACAAGAAAAAGAAAGCTGAGAAGAAGAAATTAAATTATCTCAATTAAATTTAATTTTTGCTTTTCAAAAAGGAGGCTAAATCCTCTCCTCACTCAGAGGAAAAATTTTACTTCGTAAAATTGGATTTGCTTCGCAAACAAGGAGGCTAAATCCTCTCCTCACTCAAAGGAGTTCGGATTTGCTTCGCAAACAAGGAGGATTATTATGAAGAAAGCAGTGAGTATGTTTTTAGCAGCTGCATTGGCAGTTGGCACATTCGCAGGATGTGGATCATCCGCAGATACAGGAAGCACAGGCAGCGCAGCATCAACGGAGAGCGGTTCCGCAGACAGCGCAGCAGATGGTAGCGTATTTAAGATCGGTGGTATCGGACCTACAACAGGTGCAGCAGCAATTTATGGTTCCGCAGTTATGAATGCCGCACAGATCGCAGTAGATGAGATCAATGAAGCAGGTGGTATCAATGGATATCAGGTGGAATTCAAAGCAGAAGATGACCAGAGCGATGCAGAGAAATCTGTCAATGCTTATAACTCTTTAAAAGACTGGGGTATGCAGGTTCTGATGGGAACTGTTACAACAACTCCATGTATTGCAGTTGCAGATAAGACAGCAGAAGATGGTATGTTTGAGATCACACCATCCGCTTCTTCCACAGATGTCATTGAAAACGACAATGTATTTCAGGCATGCTTTACAGACCCGAATCTGGGAACAGCTTCCGCACAGTACATTGGCGAGAACAATCTTGCAACAAAAGTAGCAGTTATCTATGACAGCTCTGATGTATATTCATCCGGTATTGAAGCTACATTCGTAAAAGAAGCAGCAAATCAGGGATTTGAGGTTGTCGCAGAGGAAGCTTTCACAGCAGATTCCAAGACAGACTTCTCCACACAGTTACAGAAAGCACAGAGTGAAGGCGCTGATCTGGTATTCCTTCCAATCTACTATACAGAGGCTTCCATCATTTTAAATCAGGCAAACGGAATGGGCTATGAACCGACATTCTTCGGATGTGATGGTATGGACGGTATCCTTGATGTGAAAAACTTTGATACATCTTTAGCAGAAGGTTTAATGTTATTAACACCATTCGTTGCAGATGCAGATGATGAGAAGACACAGGCATTTGTATCCAAATACAAAGAGCTTTACGGTGATACACCAAACCAGTTCGGTGCAGATGCATATGATGCAATTTATGCGATCAAAGCTGCAATCGAGGAAGCTGGCGTAACACCGGATATGAGCGCATCTGATATCGGAACAGCTCTGACAGAGGCTATGACAAAGATTTCTGTAGATGGTCTGACAGGTGATGGCATGACATGGGAAGCTACCGGAGAAGTAAGTAAAGCTCCAAAGGCTATGGTGATCAAAGACGGTGCTTATACAGCAATGTAATCTGCGATAATGATACAACGAAAATAAGGGCGATCCAGTTTCCCCAGAGGGTGTCAACGGTGGCTTGGGCTGCCGTATGACACCTTCTTTTTAACAGAAAGATTGTATACAGGTATTTTATATGTTATAATCATTGATGTGAAAAAGTAATGTTTTAACGTAGTAAATCAACAGAAAGACAGAGGTGTAGTTATGAATTTTTTATCCTACCTGATCAACGGTATCAGCCTCGGTAGTGTCTATGCAATTATCGCATTGGGATACACCATGGTTTATGGTATCGCAAAAATGTTAAACTTTGCACACGGTGATGTTATTATGGTAGGCTGCTATATTGTCTTTATGACAATGAGCGGACAGGGCTGGGGAGCGATCCCGGCAGTGGTACTTTCTATTATCGTGTGTACCGTACTCGGCATTGTGATTGAAAAGATCGCATACAAACCACTCAGAAAGGCAACGCCTCTGGCAGTTCTTATCACTGCCATCGGTGTCAGCTATTTCTTAGAGAATGCAGCATTACTGATCTTTGGCGCTGATACAAGATCGTTTACAAATGTTGTAACGCTTCCGGCATTGAAACTGGCAGGTGGAGCACTCACAATCTCCGGTACAACAATTGTTACATTTCTGGCGTGCGTTGTGATCATGGCTGGTCTGATGATTTTTATCAAAAAAACAAAAGCCGGACAGGCGATGCTTGCTGTTTCTGAGGATAAAGATGCAGCACAGCTGATGGGTGTGAATGTAAATGCAACGATCTCCCTGACATTTGCAATTGGTTCCGGTCTTGCAGCGGTAGCAGGCGTACTGTTCTGTTCCGCTTATCCGACACTGACACCGTATACGGGTGCAATGCCTGGTATCAAGGCGTTCACAGCCGCTGTATTCGGAGGGATCGGTTCCATTCCGGGAGCATTGATCGGAGGGATCCTTCTTGGTGTGATCGAGATCTTAGGCCGCGCATATATCTCGTCCCAGTTATCCGATGCGATCGTGTTTGCAGTCCTGATCATTGTGCTTCTCGTGAAGCCTTCGGGAATTTTGGGCAAACAGGTTCATGAGAAAGTGTAGGTGGCAGATATGGCAAAGTTAAATTTGAAATCAATGAAAAAAAGTACAAAAGATCATATCATTACATTTGCTATGGTCATTGTGGTTTACATAATTGTACAGACTATGATCACAACCGGCAACATGTCCTCCCTGATGCAGGGACTTCTTGTTCCAATGTGTACCTATTCGATCGTGGCAATTGGTTTAAACCTCTGTGTCGGTTATCTGGGCGAGCTTAGTATCGGTCATGCCGGATTTATGTGTGTGGGAGCATTTTCCAGTGCATTCTGCACAAAACTGTTACAGGACAGCATTCAGAATGAAGTGATTCTGTTTTTGATCGCAATTGCAGTTGGAACTGTCGCAGCCGCATTTTTTGGATTCCTCATTGGTATTCCGGTGCTTCGTCTCCGCGGCGACTATCTTGCGATCGTAACGCTTGCTTTTGGTGAGATCATCAAAAATGTCATTAATGTTTTATATATTGCAAAAGATGAGAATGGATTCCATTTTGCTATCTCGGATGGAAATAAGATCGAGTTAAGCGAAGATGGTATCTGGCTGATCAATGGGGCAAAGGGAATTGCAAAAATTCCTCATTTATCCAGTTTTACAGCCGGTGTGATCATGATCCTGGTCATTTTATTTATCGTATATAACTTTGTAAATTCCAGAACCGGTCGAGCAGTGATGGCGATCCGTGACAACCGGATCGCAGCAGAATCTGTCGGTATCAATATAACAAAGTTCAAACTGATGGCATTTACCATTTCCGCAGCGATCGCAGGTGCTGGCGGTGTGCTTTATGCGCATAATCTTTCTACCGTTACAGCAACTCCGACAAACTTTGGATATAATATGTCCATCATGATCCTGGTATTTGTCGTATTAGGCGGCATGGGAAGCTTCCGTGGATCGATCATTGCAGCAGTCATTTTAACACTGCTTCCGGAGGTGCTCCGTGGACTGAAGGATTATCGTATGTTGATCTATTCCATTGTTCTGATCGTAATGATGCTTTTCAACTGGGCACCAAAATGTATTGAGATGAGACAGCGTATCGCAGCAAAATTCAAAAAGCCAGCAAAAAAGGAGGCAGCATAATATGGCATTATTAGAGGTAAAAAATCTTGGGATCTCCTTTGGTGGACTTCGTGCGGTAGACGGATTCAACATTACAATTGAAAAGGGACAGTTATATGGACTGATCGGACCAAACGGTGCAGGAAAAACGACCTGTTTTAATATGCTGACAGGTGTGTATACACCAACCGATGGAACTATTACATTGGACGGAAAAGACATTACTGGCAAAAAGACGGTGGAGATCAATAAAGAGGGAATTGCCAGAACGTTCCAGAATATCCGGCTTTTCAAAGAACAGTCTGTTCTGGATAATGTCAAAATAGGTTTACATAATCAAATGCCTTACTCTACATTGACAGGAATCCTGCGTCTGCCAAAATACCGCAAAGTGGAAGCAGAGATGAATGAGAAGGCAATGGAACTTCTGAAAGTGTTTGATCTGGATCAAGAGGCTGATTTCCTTGCATCCAATCTTCCTTATGGTAAACAGAGAAAACTGGAGATCGCCCGTGCACTTGCGACAAATCCAAAATTATTACTGCTTGACGAACCGGCAGCAGGTATGAATCAAATGAAACAAAAGAACTGATGGAAACGATCCATTTTGTCAGGGATGAGTTTGACATGACGGTTCTTCTGATCGAACATGATATGAAGCTTGTGTCAGGAATCTGTGAGGAACTTACGGTGTTGAACTTCGGACAGGTGTTAGCACAGGGAAAAACCAGTGATGTATTAAATGATCCACAGGTTATCAAGGCATATCTGGGTGAATAGGAGGACGTTATTATGGCAATGCTTGAGGTAAAAAATCTGGAAGTATATTATGGTGTGATCCAGGCCATTAAAGGTATTTCCTTTGAAGTAAATGAGGGCGAAGTCATTGCATTGATCGGTGCCAACGGAGCGGGAAAGACCACAACGTTACAGACCATCACTGGAATGCTTCAGCCGAAAGCCGGAGAGATTATTTTTGAGGGCAAAGATATCAGCAAAATTCCGGGACATAAGATCGTATCCATGGGAATGGCACATGTACCGGAAGGAAGACGTGTGTTTGCAGAATTATCTGTGTACGAAAATCTGAAATTAGGCGCATATACCAGAAAAGATAAAAAAGAGATCGAGGAGACATTGGCACGTGTATACAAGAGCTTCCCGCGTCTGGAGGAGCGGAAAAACCAGCTTGCCGGAACACTGAGCGGTGGCGAACAGCAGATGCTTGCTATGGGACGTGCACTGATGTCAAAGCCGAAGATCATTTTAATGGATGAACCTTCCATGGGACTCTCTCCGATTCTTGTAGAAGAGATTTTCCATATTATCCGGGAGATTTCTGCGGGTGGAACAACGGTACTGCTTGTAGAGCAGAATGCAAAAAAGCACTTGCGATCGCAGATCGTGAACAAAATATTGCAGTCTGACATACTTATCCGAAAACATGAATGTGAAATGGACGAATATTGTATTTCGTTGCGTTAAACATTGCGATGAACCTCTCTGATCATTTGTGTTCAGCAGAAGCTTCCACAAATGGAGAGTTTCATCTCCATAACGCAAAACGAAAACAATATTCGTCCATTTTACATTCATTATCTCATGAGTTATGAAACTGCAATATTTTGAATATACACTCCATAGAAATTCAATCTCAAAATCCGTCAATCCATGTTACGAGCAGCAGTAATATAGTTTAAGCTCTGGGAGGTGTACCCTTTATCATCGATGAATCACAAGACATTGAAAATGACTGCATTTTGTCGTCACCTCCTTTATAGGCACTCATCCCATAACCGTGAGTTCCATAAGGATATTTTAAGCCGTGCAAAACAGAATGTGCAGGAAAATGATGAGGATCTATTAAAAGAGGCAGACAGAATGCAGCATGAGGCTGCAAGAGGAGCAGCAGACACACCAGTTCTGACACCGAGTGAAAAAGTTGCAATGCAGGGGGTAAAACCTGTTGGTCAGCAGATTGGAGCCGATTTTGATGATGACTGTGACATCATGCAGAAATTGAATGATCTCATGATCATGGGCTACAGTGGTAATCTGGAATTTGACAGGGATTTTATTGCAGAAGGCGTGGATATGTTGAACAGCTATCAGGAATTTGGAAATAATTTATAGATTTTTGATCATGCAGTTCATTGAAAAAAGCAGTTTACATAATTTGTGACAGAAAAGAGGAAAACAGCGTGCGGCAATTACCAAAAAACGGAGAATTCTACCGGCATTTTAAAAATAAATTATATCAGATCATTACAGTAGCAAAGCATTCGGAGACTGGCGAGCAGCTTGTCATTTATCAGGCACTTTACGGAGATTTTGGTGTGTATGCAAGACCATTGGAAATGTTTATGAGTGAAGTCGACCACGAAAAATATCCGGATGTGGCACAGAAATACCGGTTTGAACGGGTTGAGTTATCCTCGGATGTGCCGGTAGAAGCGCAAAAGGAAACAAGTGTGCAGAGTGAATACGAGGGCGGTATCAATCCAAAGGTTCTGGAATTTCTGGATTCCGAAGACTTTGATGAGCGCTATAATATTCTGGTTGCACTGCGGGATGAGATCGATGACCAGATAATCAATACGCTGGCGGTTGCATTGGATGTTGTGATCCCGGAAGGTGACATTGACGATCGCTATGATCAGCTGAAGATGTGCCTTCGAACGAGACAGCGGTACGAGAGTAACCGCCTGAGATGAAAGAGGCAGTACAGTGTCGTTACAAAGTCATGAAAAAGCATTTAGAAAAACAGTGCGCCTAGTGTTTGCTGAGCGTACTGTTATGATATTTGGAGGAAAATGTGACATCCTCCCCAAACCATGCAGGCGGGACGAAATGTTCTGCCTCTTCTTTTGTCTCGAATTCTACTTCGGCAAGCTGCAAAGGCGCAAGTTCCCCTTCAAAGACATCAAGTTCAATGGTCAGTTTATCGGTAAGTGGAATCAGGTATCTGCGCTTTTGGATGAGGATTCCATCAATTTTTTCTTTTAAGTGGGCAAATGCTTCTGCGTTTAACGGAAGATTATATTCCTCGCGGCACATTAGTCCTGCACCTTTGTAAGTCAATGTATATTTGTCATTTGATTTTCGGATGCGGACAACAGGATCTGTATTCAGATAACCCTGTTCAATGTGTTTACATTCGTATTGTTCCAAATTTTCCGGGAGCCGGTCAATTAAATATTTACGTTCGATTTCCATGAAGAGTTCCTTTCGTTATCATAAGATTCAGTGATACTGTAGTTATCATAGGCTAATTGTCTGCATTTTGCAATGCGTAAGTGATATTGACGTGGAGAGAGCATCCTTTTATAATAAATGAGGACAGATTATGTTTAGAAATCGCAGAAATAACGTTCTGTGGTTTGACAGTAGAAGACTATTTTCTGCGAAAAAGATAGTTTTGACACAGAAAAAATGGAGGATAAACGGCATGAAAAAAGTTGGTATTTTTATGGCAGACGGATGCGAAGAGATTGAGGGACTGACAGTTGTTGATATTGTGCGCAGGGCAAAGTTAGAGATGACAACCATTTCTATCACAGATAAAAAAGAAGTGACCAGTTCCCATAATGTCACATTTTTGACAGACGCACTTGCATCAGAAGTTGATTTTGACGGATTTGATGCAATCGTTCTTCCGGGAGGAATGCCTGGAACTTTAAATCTTGGAGCAAGCGACATGGTCAATAAAGTGATTAAAAAGTTCGCAGGAGAGGGAAAAATTGTTGCAGCAATCTGTGCAGCACCGAGTGTTTTAGGGGCAGCAGGATTGTTGGAAGGAAGACATGCTACCTGCCATCCGGGATTTGAGGAAAAACTGACCGGTGCGATCACGAGTGAGGATGCAGTTGTTGTGGACGGAAACATTATCACAAGCCGTGGAATGGGAACCGCAATCGATTTTGGATTAGCAATCGTGGATTGCCTGACAGATTTTGATGAGGAAGTCGTAGAGCATGTGAAAAAAGGAATTGTCTATCGCAATTTTGAAGAAGTATAATCCTGATACAGAATATGCAAAAAGGGTTTTGCAATAAATAATTCATGACAATAGAATGTTCGTAGAGCGTGCATTCTATTGTTTTCAGATTTACATAATGATGCACAAAAAGCCACCGCAGATCTTGGGAAGATACCTAAGATGTGCAGTGGCTTTTTCCTAATGGCTAGTTTTTCATCTGTTCTTCCTGCTTCATGATCATTTTTTTGACCATTTCACCACCAATGCTTCCAGCCTGTGCAGAAGTTAAGTCACCATTGTAACCTTCTTTTAAAGGTACTCCAATTTCACTTGCAACTTCCTGTTTGAAACGATTCATGGCCTCTTTTGCCTGTGGTACAGCCATTTTACTGGTGTTAGAACCTGAATTAGATCCGCTCATGGTTTCACCTCCATATTTTTCCCTTGTGTTATTTTAGGAGTGCAGCAACGTCAATTTTTCTGATAAATCAGAAGCAAGCCGCTGTTGTTTGTCCTAATTCTATTATTGACAGCATCTGAAAAAATATGTTGGAAATATCTGGAGATTTTGTATTAATTGTGTTGACAATTTAAAAACTTTATGATTTACTAAGTTAGTAAGCTAAATTGCATGAGAATCATAGCGGCACATTTGGTGGCGTTTACAGATGCAAAATAAGAAGAAAGAGAGGTAAGGATATGATTCAGTTTACAACAAATAACACAACATTACAAAATCATAGTAAGAATTACCTCGGTAAACTTTTTTAAGCAGCAGTTCACTGCTATGGGAATGAGAGATATGTCCGTGGTGTAATTCGCCACGGACTTTTTATGTTTTAAGACAGATCAGCGGATAAATGCGCTTCGTGGTGAAGATACTGCGGAGCGTTTTTGTTTACCGGGGATTCGCAAAACAAGGGAGGATAAATACGGCACAACTTATTGCTCCTGCATGGGCAGTCGCATTTTTTCTTCGAAAAACAAGGGAGGTAAAATCCTCTCCTCACCATGGGGTTCGGATTTTGCTTCGCAAAACAAGGAGGATTTATGAGAAAGTTAAGCAGTTATATCGGGCGTTACTGGTATGGTTATGTGTTTGCCGTTGCAAGCATGGTCACTGCCATTGCGTTAGATATGTTATATCCGAAGATCACACAGAAGATTGTGGATGACGTTATTTTAGGCGGGCAGATGGAGATTCTGACGAAGCTGTTGACCGGAATCGTGCTCGTTGGAATCGGACGAAGCATTTTTGGTTATTGTAAGGAGTTTACGTTTGATTTTCTGTCCTCGAAAATCGGGGCAGAGATGCGGAAAGATTTATTTAACCACATTCAGACCTTGTCCATGCGGTATTTTGACGATACCAATACAGGAGAACTGATGGCGAGAGTCAAAGATGATGTGGATAAAATCCAGAATGCATTAGGTTATGTGGGAATGTTGCTGATCGAGGTGACGATCCATGTGGTATTTGTTTTATACTGCATGTTTTCCCTGAATTGGAAAATGGCATTTCTGCCGGTTACAGTCATGCTCTGCTGCGCTGTGGTGGCAATTATCATGGAGCGTAAATTGGATAAAGTTTATGAGGATATCAGCGAGGAAAACGCGGTGCTGACCACTGTTGCAGAGGAAAATCTGGCAGGTGTGCGCACGGTAAAAGCGTTTGCAAGGGAAGATTATGAGATCAAAAAATTTTTGTCCCACAACGAACGCTATTACAATCTGAACATCACACAATCCAAAGTGCTGGTGCGGTATTATCCGCTGTTTCAGTTTGTCGGAAAAGTGCTTCCGGTGGCAATTACCATTCTTGGAGGAATTTCTGTGATGAATGGAAATATGTCATTAGGTGCGCTGGTCGCATATGTGGAATACAGCAGAAACTGTACCTGGCCAATGGAAATGATGGGATGGCTGACAAACGACCTGTCTTCCGCAGTCGCATCATATAAAAAAATCAAAAAGATATATGAGGTAAAACCGGAAATTCAGGATAGCCGGAATGTTGTAACGTTAGATCATGTCAGCGGAAATGTTGAGTTTGATCATGTTTCCTTCAAGCTGGATGGAAAACAGATTTTATCAGACATCAGTTTTTCGGTAAAAGAGGGAAAGACGCTCGGAATTATGGGGGCGACAGGTTCCGGAAAATCATCGATCATCAACATGCTGCATCGTTTTTATGACACAACGGAAGGCTCCGTCAGACTCGATGGTGTGGATATCAGAAAAATATCTTTAAGACAGCTTAGAAGAAGCGTTGCCGTTGTTTTACAGGATGTGTTCCTGTTCTCGGATACCATTGAAGAAAATATCAAAATGGGTAACCGCAGCACGATGCAGATGGACGAGATAAAGAGTGCCGCAGCGAGTGCGCAGGCAAGCAGTTTTATTGAAAAAATGGATGAACAGTATGAGACCGTTATCGGTGAGCGCGGTGTAGGACTTTCCGGTGGACAGAAACAGCGGATCAGTATCGCACGCGCATTGTCAAAACACAGCCCGATTCTTGTCATGGACGATTCCACTTCGGCTCTTGATATGGAAACCGAGCATGAGATCCAGAAGACATTAAACAGTCTGAAAGACACAACGAAGATCATCATTGCACACCGCATTTCAGCGGTCTGCCACGCAGATGAGATTATTTATCTGCAGGATGGCAGGATCGCAGAGCGCGGCACACATGAGGAGCTTCTTGCAAAGAAGGGACTGTATTATGACACTTATATGGCACAGTACGGCGGATATCTGGCATCTTAAAAAGTGTGCCATGCAGAAGCTGGAAATAGAAATATAAAATGACATATATAGCGAAGGCAGGCTTCGCTGGAATTTTGACCTGATTTAAATATAACACAGAAGGAGGCTACCATGGCAGTCAATTCATTTCGTGAAGACGAATATATGGAAAACACCGACAAAAGAAGATTTTAAGCCGGCTGCTTTCCTATTTATTAGATTATAAACTAGCGATTGCCGGCGTTTTGGTCTGTATGGGGATTACCGTAGGAATCTCACTGGTAAACCCATTGCTGATCGAAGAGGCGATCGATCATTACATAGCGCAGTCAGATTTTAAAGGACTGATCGCACTTGGAATTTTTGCGCTCGCACTGAACGTTCTTTTTATCATTCTCGTAAAAGTAAGAATGTACAGTATGTCCGTGATTTCCAATAAAATATTATTAAAGATCCGACAGGATTTATACGAGCATATCCAGACGTTATCTTTCTCGTTTTTTGACAGCAGACCGACCGGAAAAATTCTTGCAAGAATCATCGGAGATGTCAATTCACTGAAAGATGTCCTGACGAATATGGTCACGACTCTGATCCCGGAATTTATCACCGTCATCGGTGTTGTCGTGATCATGATGGTAAAAGACTGGCGTCTGGCACTGGCATCCTTAAGCACGATCCCAATCATGATCGCCGGTATTTTTCTGGTGCAGAAAATATCTCATAAGAGATGGCAGATTTACCGTAAAAAATCATCCAACCTAAATGCCTACGTGCATGAGGACATTGCAGGGATGAATGTAGTGCAGAGTTTTGGTGCGGAGGACGAGACAAAAGAAATTTTTGAGAACCTGACGGATGAACACCGCAATGCGTTTGTGGATGCAGTCATTTTTGCAGATATGTTCGGACCGGTCATTGACTTCTGCTGGGGCATCGGAGCGATGATGCTATATCTGGTCGGTATCCGTTTCCTTGGATTTGAAAAAGTATCCGTCGGACTTTTAGTGGCGTTCGGAAGCTATATTAATATGTTCTGGAACCCGATCATGAATCTGAGTAACTTTTACAATAATCTGGTCACAAACCTGACAGCGGCAGAGAGGATCTTTGATATTCTGGATACCGAACCGGACATCACGGATGCAAAAGATGTAGAAGAACTGCCGGAAGTGAAAGGTGAAGTGACATTTTCGCATGTTGGATTCACCTATGACCGGGGAACACCGGCGGAGACGAAGGTGTTAGAGGATGTCAATTTTGTCGTGAAGCCGGGTGAGACGATCGCACTTGTCGGACCGACGGGCGCAGGAAAAACAACGATCGTCAATCTGATCAGCCGTTTTTATGATATTGAGCAGGGAAAAATCTTAATTGACGGATATGACCTGACGAAAGTGTCTATGAACAGTCTGCGCAGGCAGATGGGTGTCATGACACAGGATAATTTCATTTTCCACGGAACAGTGAAGGACAACATTTTATATGGAAAACTGGATGCCACCGACGAAGAGGTGATCGCAGCAGCGAAGGCTGTCAACGCACATGATTTTATCATGAAAATGGAAAAAGGCTATGACACTGAACTGAAAGAGCACGGAGCAGGACTTTCCATCGGACAGCGCCAGCTGATCGCATTTGCAAGAACAATGGTTTCCATGCCAAAAATCCTGATCTTAGATGAGGCAACTTCAAGCATTGACACGCACACCGAGATTTTAGTGCAGAGAGGGATCGAGGCGCTGCTTGCCGGAAGAACGAGTTTTGTCATTGCACACCGTCTGTCGACCATCCAGAATGCAGACCGTATTTTTGTGATTGACAAAGGCGGTATTTTAGAGCAGGGAAGCCCGGCGGAACTGATGGAGAAAAAAGGAGCTTATTATAAGCTTTATATGGCGCAGTTTGCAGAGCTGGGATAAGAGTATGGAATAATATCAGGAGCAGAAAAATGAGTAAATTGTATTTTGTACGACATGGCGAAAGCGAATGGAATGTAGCAGACAAAATTTGCGGAAGAACAGATATTCCGCTCACGAAGAGAGGTCATGAACAGGCGGTGGAAACTGGGAAAAAGATCGTGGCAGATGGCATCAAAGCAGATGAAATTTTATATTCTCCACTGCTTCGGGCGGCAGACACTGCAAAACATATCAGCGAAATGACAGGAATCCCGGCACATATGGAACCGAGACTGATCGAGCAGAATTTTGGCGTGTGGGAGGGGACTTCACCGCGCAATGCGCCGGAATTTTTAAAGGCAAAGAAAGATTTTTTGAACCGCTATGGCAATGGAGAATCCATGTTTGAACTGGCACAGCGCATTTATAATCTGCTGGATGAGCTAAAGGAGCAGCAGGATAAAACCTACATACTGGTGGCGCACAATGGGATCGCACGAGTGGTGCAGTCGTATTTTAAGGACATGACAAATGAGGAGTATGCGGCATTCGGAGTGCAAAATTGCAGCGTGACGGAGTTTTCGTTTGTTGAAAAGTAATAGGTTTGAGTGGAAATGAAGAAGAATTGGCAAAAGGCGGTGCCGTCTGTTTTTTGGATGGGCAGATAAAAGAAGAAGGAAAGAAGGCGTGCTGATGGTACAGGTTTGATGAATAGTTGTTACATTTTTAGATGTTTGTAACTTATCTTTTCTAAATTCTTTTGCTACAATAGGAAGTAGAAAATGTGAAAAAAATAACATACAAGGGGAAAAGGGTATGTATGTTAATGGATTTCAGTTTTCGAAAACTTATTAACAACAGATTGAAAAAAAGGAGAAGAGTTATTATGGCAAACAGAATTATGTTAAACGAAACATCTTATCACGGAGCAGGTGCGATTGAAGAGATCGCAAATGAAGCAAAGGCACACGATTTCAAAAAAGCTTTTGTATGTTCCGATCCAGATCTGATCAAATTTGGTGTGACAAAGAAAGTGACAGATGTTCTTGATAAAAATGGTCTTGCTTATGAAATTTATTCTGATATCAAAGCAAACCCAACCATTGAAAACGTACAGCATGGTGTAGAGGCATTCAAAAAATCCGGTGCAGATTATCTTATCGCAATTGGCGGAGGATCTTCCATGGATACTTCCAAAGCAATCGGAATTATCATTGCAAATCCGGAGTTTGAAGGTGTAAGAAGTCTCGAAGGCGTTGCTCCTACAAAGAAACCTTGTGTACCGATCATCGCAGTACCAACAACAGCAGGTACAGCAGCAGAAGTTACCATCAACTATGTTATTACAGATGTTGAGAGAAAGAGAAAATTTGTCTGCGTAGATCCACATGATATGCCGATCATTGCAATTGTCGATCCGGATATGATGTCTTCCATGCCAAAGGGATTAACAGCATCTACCGGTATGGATGCTTTGACACATGCCATTGAAGGATATACAACAAAAGCTGCATGGGAAATGACAGATATGTTCCACTTAAAAGCCATTGAAATCATTTCCAGATCGTTAAGAAGTGCAGTTGCCAATGAAAAAGAAGGCCGCGAGGGCATGGCCCTCGGACAGTATATTGCAGGAATGGGATTCTCAAATGTAGGACTTGGAATTGCTCATTCCATGGCGCATACTTTGGGTGCAGTTTATGATACACCACACGGAGTTGCATGTGCGATGATGCTTCCAATCGTTATGGAGTATAATGCAGATTGCACAGGTGAAAAATATCGTGAGATTGCCCGTGCAATGGGAGTAAAAGGTGTGGATGATATGTCTGTGGAAGAGTACCGTAAAGCAGCAGTAGATGCTGTACAGAAATTATCTATTGATGTTGGTATTCCAACAAAACTGGAAGCTTTGAAAGAAGAAGATTTAGATTTCCTTGCTGAGTCTGCACATGCAGATGCATGCGCACCAGGTAATCCAAAAGATGCAAGTGTAGAGGACTTAAAAGCATTGTTCCGTAAATTAATGTAAACCGGAGTTTAGGTGACGTAGTGTCGCAGATTTTGTGGTGCTTTTATAGGTTGTGAAGGGCAGATATCAGCGTCCTCTCGCAAGTCGTGATTTTATAGGTTTATGAAAAGAAAAACGGTACAGACAAATATGATGTTCCTGTTCGCCGGACATTCCGATAAGCCTCTGAAGAGTCTTATCTCCATGGCTCACAAAGGAAATCATATTTGTCTGTACCGTTTTTCTTTCATTCACGCTGTGAATGACTTGTGAGAGGACGCTTATATTTGCCCGATCAACGTTATGGATTGCACCACAGAATCTGCCAATTTACGTTATGGAACTCACGGAGTTTCATCTTTGGGTTCTGCCGCTCGTAACTTGGATTGACGGATTTTTAGATTGAATTTCTATGGAGTGTATATTCAAAATATTGCAGTTTCATAACTTATGAGATAATGAATGTAAAATGGACGAATATTGTTTTCGTTTTGCGTTATGGAGATGAAACTCTCCATTTGTGGAAGCCTCTGCTGAACACAAATGATCAGAGAGGTTCATCGCAATGTTTAACGCAACGAAACACAATATTCGTCCATTTCACATTCATGTTTTCGTAAACATGTCAGACTGCAATATTTTGTTCATAACCTAAATTATAAAATTCAATCTAAAAATCCGTAACACCACCTACAAGCGGCAGTTCATAAGTTAAACTCCGGTTTATATCAGTCCAACCTCACGGAATACATTACTCAGTTCTGCCGGCATAGCGCCAGCCAGTGATCTGGCCAGTTCTTCCGGTGTGCATTTCCGGTAGCCAAGTACCCACTGAACGGTCATAAAGATAGAACCCTGACAGTACATTTCTAATTGAAACTGCAGATGCGGAGAAATCTTTTTGCCGGTACGGCTTTCAATCTGATCCGTATAGAAAGCGGTGATCAACTGGAAATCATGATCGCGCAGACAATTCTGGTCATCGTTTTTAAATGCAGCCTTGAAAAACAGCTTTTCTTCCTGAATATAGGTAAATTTATTTACAAGACCTTCATAGACAGATTTTCCTTCCCCCATATGTTCAAAGGATTCTAAGAGAATTTTGTCAAAATACCAGTTGATGAGGTCATATTTATCCTGAAAATTACGGTAAAAAGTCTGTCTTGTGACACCGCATGCCTCTACAATTTCCTTCACAGTGATTTTTTCTACAGGTGCAGTTTTCATACAGCGTTTCATGGCATCTGCCAGCTCATATTTTGTTCTTTCGTTGGATTTTGTGACTGCCATAGTTTTCTCCTCATTTGTACAGACCTTTCCAGATAATCACATTTTAGCATAAATCAAGTCTGTTCGGAAAATATTTCTATATGAAAAAAAAGTAAACATTCCAAAATTTTTCTAAAATGAGGTTTTATACTTGCCAGACTCCATGTTTTGAAGTATAGTACTCTTCGCTTTGCTGATTCAAAAGAGAAGAGAAGGAGACAACAAAATGACATTTTATCAGGAGTTACAGCTTAGTTCTGCCGGTTCAAAACAGTTGATCAAAAATACGACAGACAAAAAAGAAAAATGGCGTCATATTCTTATCTATAATTTTAAAGTATATCTTGTTATGGCTTTTTTTGTGTGGCGGTTGTCACATTGTATACAAAATTGACAGGACAGGAAAACAGCGTTGTAGGAGTAACGGTCCTGTTGGCGCTGCTTGTGCTGAGACAGGCAGATTTTGGCATACGGACGAGTCATGGATTGTTGTCCATTGTGGGAATATTTACGATCATGATGGCTGGCCCGCGACTGGCAAATATGGTATCTCCGGTGGGAGCATTTTTTATAAATTGTGTCTGTATCCTGCTTCTTATGATTTTTGGGTGTCACAATGTCATTATGCATAATCATTCCACGTTTGTGCTCGGGTATCTGCTCTTATATGGATATGATGTGAGTGGCAGAGCGTTTGCGCTGCGGGTGATTGGACTTACGGCGGGAATGCTTGTGTGCATGGCGGTTTTTTATAAAAATCAGAAAAACAGACCTTATCGCAGGACATTTAAGGATTTATTCCGGGAATTTGATGTTCGGTCTGCGAGAAACCAATGGTATCTGAAACTGACACTGATCGTCTCAAGTGCAATGCTGATCGTTTCACTGCTTGGACTTCCGAGAGCAATGTGGGCAGGGATCGCATGTATGTCAGTCTGCCTTCCATTTACAGAGGATGGAAAAATGAGGGCAGTGGACAGGGGCGTGTTTAATATGGTCGGATGTGCGTTGTTTCTCATCCTTTATCTGATACTGCCAGAGTCAGGAAGAAGTATGATCGGAATTATTGGTGGAATCGGCGTGGGTTATTCTGCCGGATATAAATGGCAGACGGTTTTTAACACGTTTGGAGCGCTGGCAATTGCAGCTTCATTATTCGGACTGCCGATGGCGCTGCTGCTTCGGACAGGGATCAATGTGACTGCCTCTCTTTATACAGTGGTTTGTAATGTCGTATATGATAAATTGCATGGAAAAAGAGCAGAAATCGCAGAAAACCTCGTAAAACCATAAAAAACACTGGTATTTTGCAAAAGTGTGTGCTATAATCCTAGAATGACTGCGATAGTCGTAGTACGCCCATTTTTAGGCAGAGCCAGAAAAACCGCGGGTTTATGCGACTTTGGACGTGGCTCGATTAGCGCATTAAGCGTGAAATGTACATGGATATTTTATATATATAAGGAGGAAAATCATTATAATGAGTGTACAGGTTGAAAAATTAGAAAAAAACATGGCAAAACTTACTGTTGAAGTACCAGCAGAAGAAGTAGAAAAAGCTTTACAGGCTGCTTACATGAAAGAGAAGAACAAAATCAGCATCCCTGGTTTCCGTAAAGGTAAAGTTCCAAGAGCTATGATCGAGAAAATGTACGGTGCAGCTGTATTTTATGAAGAAGCAGCAAACATCTTAATTCAGGATAATTATGCAGCAGCTATGGAAGAGAGCAAAGAGGACATCGTTTCCAGACCAACAATCGACATTGTTCAGATCGAATCTGGAAAACCTTTCATCTTCACAGCAGAAGTAGCAGTAAGACCAGAAGTAACACTTGGAAAATACAAAGGTGTTCAGGTAACTAAGATTGACACAACTGTAACAGACGAAGAAGTAGAAGCAGCACTTGAGAAAGAGCAGCAGAAAAACTCCAGAACTGTAACTGTAACAGACAGAGCAGTAGCAAACGGTGATACAGCAGTCATCGATTTCGAAGGATTTGTTGACGGCATTGCATTTGAAGGTGGTAAAGGAGAGAATCATCCATTAGAGATCGGTTCCCACTCTTTCATCGATACATTCGAAGATCAGTTAGTAGGACACAATGCAGGGGATGAAGTAGAAGTTAACGTTACTTTCCCAGAGAAATATCAGGCAGCTGATTTAGCTGGAAAACCAGCCGTATTCAAAGTTAAGATTAACGAGATCAAAGCAAAAGAACTTCCGGAGTTAAACGATGAGTTCGCTTCTGAAGTATCTGAGTTTGATACATTAGCTGAGTACAAAGAAGACTTAAGAAAACATCTTGAAGTTGAGAAAGAGAACGAAGCAAAACGTACAAAAGAAGATGAAGCAATCAAGAAGATCATCGACAAATCCACAATGGAGATCCCGGAAGCTATGATCGAGACACAGTGCGAGAACATGATCAATGAGTTCGCACAGAGAATCGCACAGAGCGGTCTTTCCATGGAGCAGTACATGCAGTTCTCCGGTATGACAATCGACGGATTAAAAGAGCAGGTTCGTCCAGAAGCTGAGACACGTATCAAGAGCAGCCTTGTATTAGAACAGATCGCAAAAGATGAGAATATCGAAGTTTCTGAAGATGAGATCAATGCAGAAATTGAGAAAATGGCAGCTCAGTACGGAATGGAAGCTGACAAGTTAAAAGAGTACTTAGGAGAAGCTGAGAAAGAATCCATTAAGAGAGATTTATCTGTGACAAAAGCAGTTGACTTAATTATGGAGAACGTAAAAGAAAGAGCAAAAGCTAAGACAAAGAAAGAAAAAGAAGCTGAGGAAGCTACAGAAGAATAATTTCTGAACAATGCACAGCAAATACGACAGACTGGCTCTTATGAGCCGGTCTGTTTGAGATTTATGGCAGAATGCATTTGATGAGAAAAAAGTTCAGTATTTTTTTAAAATTCGAACAAGATATTAATTTTTCATAAAACATGTTTTTTTCCTATTCCAACGTCCCTGTATTTGTGGGATAATATTTATCAGTGCAGTGTATGACAGATATATTGCAATAGTGAAAGAAGTGCGGATCCCATGATAGTGCGATCCAGACTATATTTATGAAAAGGAAAGGGCAGGTAAGAGATATGAGTTTAGTACCTTACGTCATTGAACAGACAAGCAGAGGAGAGCGTAATTACGATATTTACTCCAGATTATTAAAAGATAGAATTATTTTCCTGGGAGAAGAAGTGAATGAGACAACAGCAAGCCTTGTGGTTGCACAGTTACTTTTCTTAGAGTCCGAGGATCCTGGAAAAGATATTCATTTATATATCAATTCCCCGGGTGGAATGGTAACAGCAGGTCTTGCTATTTATGATACGATGCAGTACATCAAATGCGATGTATCTACTATCTGTATCGGTATGGCCGCCAGCATGGGAGCATTTTTACTTGCAGGCGGAGCAAAGGGCAAGAGACTTGCACTTCCGAATGCAGAGATTATGATCCATCAGCCATCCGGCGGAGCAAAAGGTCAGGCAACGGAGATCCAGATCGCAGCGGAAAACATTTTAAAGACAAAGAAGAAATTAAATGAGATTTTAGCTGCAAACACCGGAAAACCTTATGACGTGATCGCAGCGGACACAGAGAGAGATCATTATATGTCTGCTCAGGAAGCAATGGAATACGGACTGATCGATAATGTGATCACAAGCCGCTAATAAATAGAGACATTGGAGAATAAGAAATGACAGGAAGAAATGACGAGAGACTGCGCTGCTCATTTTGTGGTAAGACTCAGGATCAGGTCCGTAAACTGATCGCGGGACCAAACGGAGCCTATATCTGTGATGAGTGTGTAGACGTTTGCGCCGAGATTATAGACGAAGAGTTGGAGAATGATGAATTTGACGGAAATCTGGAAGAACCTGCGGAGCAGATCAATCTGATCAAGCCGGAGGAGATGAAGGCATTTTTAGACGAGTACGTCATTGGCCAGGATAAAGCGAAGAAAGTTTTGTCCGTTGCAGTTTATAATCATTACAAGAGAATTATGGCAGGATCAGATTCAGATGTAGAATTGCAGAAGAGTAATATTCTTATGCTCGGGCCAACCGGTTCCGGTAAAACACTTTTAGCACAGACTTTGGCGAGAGTGTTGAATGTTCCGTTTGCAATCGCAGATGCAACCACACTTACCGAGGCAGGTTATGTGGGTGAAGATGTCGAGAATATCCTTTTGAAACTGATCCAGGCTGCTGATTATGATATTGAGCGTGCACAGCACGGTATCATTTACATTGATGAGATTGACAAGATTACAAAAAAATCTGAGAACGTTTCCATCACAAGAGACGTTTCCGGCGAGGGTGTACAGCAGGCGTTACTTAAGATTTTAGAGGGAACGGTTGCTTCTGTTCCGCCACAGGGTGGAAGAAAACATCCGCAGCAGGAACTTATCCAGATTGATACTACCAATATTTTATTTATCTGTGGTGGTGCTTTTGATGGATTGGAGAAGATCATTGAGACACGTCTCGACCAGAAATCCATTGGATTTAATGCAGAAGTACACGCCAAAGATGAGTACAATGTAGGGGAAGTATTAAAACATGTACTTCCACAGGATTTTGTGAAATTCGGACTCATCCCTGAATTTATCGGTCGTGTGCCGGTAACCGTAACACTGGATATGTTAGATAAGGATGCGATGATCCGTATCTTATGCGAGCCGAAGAATGCACTTGTAAAACAGTACAAAAAGCTGTTTGAATTAGACGGTGTCAGTCTGGAATTTGACAGGGATGCACTCGAAGCAATCGTGGACAAAGCGCTTGAGAGAAAGACCGGAGCGCGTGGTCTTCGTGCAATCATGGAGGCTGTTACATTAGATCTGATGTATCATATTCCATCCGATGAGAGCATTACAAAATGTGAGATCACCAAAGAAGATGTAGAAAAGAATCTTGCAATTGAAGAGAAAGAAGAAAAAGCACTTGTTGAGAAGTTAGAACAGGCTTCTTAAACAAAAGATAACAGCAGGAAAAGCTGTTACAGATAAAGGAATTATAGAAAATGGATACAATGATTATGAAAATGCCTGCAGTTGCCCTTCGTGGAATGGTGATCCTGCCGGGAATGGTAGCCCATTTTGACGTAAGCCGTGCAAAATCCATCAAGGCAGTGGAAGAGGCGATGATGGATGAGCAGAAGATTTTTCTTGTGGCACAGAAAGATGTGGAACAGGAAAATCCTGATATCGAGGACTTATTTAAGATCGGGATCATTGCTGAGGTAAAGCAGGTAATTAAGTTACAAAATAATATTGTACGCATTTTGGTAGAAGGGAAAGAGCGGGCAGAATTGTCCGCTTTTCTTGAAAATCCGGACTATCTGCTTGCGGAGATCATTCGATTTGACGAGGAAGTGGATGACGGACTGCCAGAAGAAGCGAAGGAGGCAATGCTTCGGAGCATTCAGGAGACATTTGGTAAATATGTGGTCGTCAATCCCAAAATGGGAAAAGAGCTGCAACGCCAGTTAAGTGAGATCACAGATCTGGAAAAACTGATGAATCAGCTTGCCAACAGCCTTCCGGTACATTTTGAGGAAAAACAGAAAATCTTAGATGCGGTTTCTATGACCGAACGTTATGAGGTTCTGATGGCACTCTTATTAAAAAGAGATCGAGATCATAGCCATCAAGAATGATTTTCAGGCGAAAGTCAAGGCGCATGTGGATAAAAACCAGAAAGAATATCTGCTGAGAGAGCAGATGAAAGTAATCCGTGAGGAGCTTGGCGAAGATAATACGGAATCAGACGCAGATCACTTTATGGATGCTCTGGGCAAAATCAAGGCAGACAAAGAAGTAAAAGAGAAGATCAAAAAAGAGATCGACCGTTTTAAAAATATCAGCTCCAGCTCCTCTGAGAGCGCTGTGGCGCGAGGGTATATTGAAACACTTTTGGAGCTTCCGTGGAATAAGACATCCAGAGATAACAAGGATCTGAAGAATGCCGAGCAGATTTTAAATGCGGATCATTACGGCCTGGAAAAAGTAAAAGAGCGTATGTTGGAATTTCTGGCTGTCCGCAATCTCACCAGCAAGGGCGAAAGCCCGATCATCTGTCTGGTAGGACCGCCGGGAACCGGTAAAACGAGTATTGCCCGGTCCGTTGCAAAAGCGTTAGATAAAAAATATGTGCGGATCAGTCTCGGCGGTGTCCGGGATGAGGCAGAAATCCGCGGCCACCGAAGAACTTATGTCGGAGCAATGCCGGGACGTATCGTGAACGGACTGCGCAGCGCAGGCGTGAAAAATCCGCTCATGCTGTTAGATGAGATCGATAAGATGAGCAGCGATTACAAGGGGGATACGGCGTCTGCATTGCTGGAAGTGCTTGATGCGGAGCAGAATAAGAAGTTCCGGGATCATTATGTCGAGATACCGATCGATCTTTCAGAAGTGCTGTTTATTGCAACAGCAAACTCGGTGCAGGATATCCCAAGACCGCTGTTAGACCGTATGGAACTGATCGAGGTGACCAGCTACACAGAGAATGAGAAGCTTCATATTGCAAAAGAGCATCTGCTCACAAAGCAGATGGAGCGCAATGGGATCAGACCGGAACAGCTCGCCATCACAGACAAAGCGATGGCAAAGATTATCAGTGGTTACACAAGGGAAGCCGGTGTGCGTAATCTTGAACGTAAGCTTGGTGAGATCTGCAGAAAAGCAGCAAGACCGCTTTACGAGGGAGAAAAAGAGAAGATTAAAGTTACAGAACAGAATCTTGAAAAGTTCCTCGGCAAAGAGAAATACAGTTTTGATAAGAAAAATGATACGGATGAAGTAGGAATCGTCCGTGGACTTGCATGGACAAGCGTTGGTGGAGATACTTTAGAGATTGAAGTCAACATCATGCCGGGAAAAGGTGAGTTCCAGCTGACCGGACAGCTGGGAGATGTGATGAAGGAATCTGCACAGGCGGGAATCAGCTATATCCGTTCTGTCAGTGAAGAGTATCATATTCCGAAAAAGTTTTTCCAGGAGAATGACATCCATATCCACATCCCGGAGGGTGCAGTGCCGAAGGATGGACCGTCTGCCGGAATCACGATGGCGACAGCCATGTTGTCGGCGATCACGAAGACACCGGTCCGCGCTGATGTCGCAATGACAGGTGAGATCACACTTCGCGGCCGTGTGCTTCCAATCGGTGGACTGAAGGAAAAAACACTGGCAGCCAAAAATGCAGGAATTAAGACCATCTGTGTGCCAAAGAAGAATGAGAAGGATATAGATGAGATTTCACCAGAGATCAAAAAAGGTCTGAAAATCGTGTTTGTAGAGCAGATGAAAGACGTGCTGGATGTGGCGTTTGCAAAGAAGTAAATTAAGAAGAGGAAAAGACAATGGTAATTAGAAGTGTAAATTTGGAGACTGTCTGTGGTATCACTAGTAAAATACCGGACAATCCATTTAATGAAGTTGCATTTGCAGGAAAGTCAAATGTAGGAAAATCATCCATGATCAATGCGCTGTTAAACCGCAAGTCGCTCGCAAGAACATCGGCGCAGCCGGGAAAGACACAGACCATTAATTTTTACAATGTCAACGATGCCATGTATCTGGTCGATCTGCCTGGTTATGGATATGCGAAGACCTCTGCCAGTGAGAAGGAAAAATGGGGAAAAATGATCGAGAATTATCTCCATACCTCAAAAAAACTGCAGGCAGTCTTTTTGCTGATCGATATCCGCCATGATCCGTCTGCAAACGATAAAATGATGTATGACTGGATGGTTTATCAGGGATTTACACCGATTATCATCGCCACAAAGCTTGATAAGATCAAACGAAGCCAGATCCAGAAGAATGTAAATGCAATCCGCGAAGGTCTGAAAGTAAAGCCGGGTACGGTGATCATTCCATTCTCCTCCGAGACGAAGCAGGGAAGAGATGAACTGTGGGAGGTTATTGATTCCTTTGTTTTGCCACAGGAGGAAACTGAGGAAGAAGATAAATAACAGTTTGCAGAATGCCTGCGGCCTGTAATGTAAAAAATGACATTGCACTGCAAAATCGTTCATGGTAAAATAATAGTATAAGTGTCAGACAAGACAAAAAGCACCCGGAGATACTTTCTGGGTGTTCTGTGAATATAAAGGCGCATCGGAGGATGGTAGAGATGAAAAAGAAGAAAATTGTGATTGCTCTTGGACATGAAGCTTTGGGAACAACACTTCCTGAACAGAAAGAGGCAACGAAACGAACAGCAAAGGCAGTGGCAGATTTTATCCGTGAAGATTATCAGGTTGTGATCACACACAGTAACGGACCACAGATTGGTATGATCCATACTGCTATGAATGAATTTTGTAAATTATATCCGGAATATACTGCAACACCAATGTCTGTATGTTCTGCGATGAGCCAGGGATATATCGGTTACGATTTACAGAATGCGATCCGTGCGGAATTATTGAACAAGGGAATCTATAAACCCGTTTCTACGATCCTTACACAGGTTGTGGTTGATCCATATGACGAGGCGTTTTACAAACCAAGCAAAGTCATTGGACGTGTGCTGACGGAAGAGGAAGCAGAGGCAGAGGAGAAAAAAGGAAATCACGTTGTCAAAACAGAAGGCGGGTACAGACGAATCGTTGCAGCGCCAAAGCCAATGGATATCGTGGAGATCGATGCGGTCAAAGCATTGTCCGATGCTGACCAGATCGTAGTTGCCTGTGGAGGCGGCGGAATCCCGGTATTAATGCAGGACAACAACTTAAAAGGTGCCAGTGCTGTTATTGAAAAAGACCTTGCAGCAGGAAAACTGGCAGAACTGCTGGATGCAGACATGCTTGTTATTTTGACAAGTGTTGACAATGTATGCTTAAATTATGGACAGCCGGATGAAAAACCATTATCAACCATGACTGTTGCAGAAGCAAAGAAATACATGGAGCAGGGACAGTTTGGTGAGGGCGATATGCTTCCTAAGATAGAGGCAGCCATCAACTTTATCGGTGACTCTGCGATCAGGTCCGTTCTGATCACAAAATTGAACAAAGACGGTTCTAATATCCATGGCGGTATGGGAACCATGATCACAAAATAATGTTTTTGACATAATGTTTACAAAAAGAGCAGGTTTTTTTTACAAAAGAAAGCTTGCTTTTTTTATGTTTATTTCGTATAATCTCTCCGTAGATGGAGTCGCCGTACCAAAGAAGAAACTTAAAATTTATTATACATTTTTCACAAGAATACGAATAAAAACGAAGAGAAGAGTCTGTATTCTTGTGAAAAGTGTATAAGTTTTAAGTTTTTCGGAGATTGGTCCGCCGGCTCCGTGCTGATTTAAGGAGATTGTTAAAACTATAACAGAAATCAGGAGAGGCATACGCATTTCGAATGAATAAAAATCAGCAGGAACACTTGAAAAATGAAACCATAAAAAGAAAGGAAGAATTTATGACAAGAAGAACAAAAATTATCTGTACGTTAGGACCATCCACCGACAATGAAGCGGTGATGAGAGCATTGATCGAAGAGGGAATGAACGTTGCACGTTTCAATTTTTCGCATGGACCGCATGATGAGCAGATGGGAAGATTAAAAATGCTCCGCAAACTGCGCAAAGAATTGGGAAAATATGTTGCAGCTTTACTTGATACAAAGGGACCGGAAATCCGTCTCGTAGAATTTGAAAAAGGAAAAACAGAGTTAAAGACAGGCCAGACTTTTACACTGACAACCGATGATATTCCTGGAACTGATGAGCGCGTATCTATTACTTACAAAAATCTTGCAGATGATGTAAAGCCGGGCGATCATATCCTGATCGATGATGGTCTGGTAGGTCTGGAAGTTGTAGAGATCAAACCGGTTGCAAAACCAGTGAATACCAAGGTCAACGCAAGAGATATTGTCTGTAAAGTGTTAAATGATGGTGTGATTTCCAATAAAAAAGGTGTGAACGTTCCGAACGTTGACCTCACGATGCCATTTATCAGTGAAAAAGATTACGGAGATATCTGTTTTGCGGTAGAAAATGATTATGATTTTATCGCAGCTTCCTTTGTCCGTACCGCAGAGGATGTTATGGAAATCCGCAAAATCCTTGCAGAAAAAAGGCGGCGAGGATATTAAGATCATTTCCAAGATCGAGAACATGCAGGGTGTCCGCAATATCGATGACATCATCCGTGTGTCCGATGGTATCATGGTGGCGCGTGGTGACATGGGTGTTGAAATCCCGTTAGAAGATGTTCCGGTTATGCAGAAAATGATCATCAAAAAAGT